>SDBT01002049.1_pt1 | contig 36131 bp, 24 predicted proteins | sample 2277101 | NCBI WGS metagenome assembly SDBT01 (sample SAMN10404973, study PRJNA504765) | marine sediment metagenome | isolation source: marine sediment core GS10_PC15, 103 cmbsf | place: Arctic Ocean: Southern Knipovich Ridge | collected 2010 | reverse complement strand
GTTGTTACTGCCAGGGCCGCTGTAATTGACATACAACCAGACCTTATAGGTGCCGGCTGTCTCAAAATCTATGTCGTAACTAAGCTTGCAACCCGTGGTCCAAGCTGTATTAGTGCCGGTGGGGGAAATCATATACCCGTCGCCAACATAGCCGGTTGTTGCAGTATCTTCCAGCCAAGGGCTAGCCGCTGAGACCGTGTCATTGTCGTCCCAGTTCTCGGCTTCCATTACTACCGTACCACCGGATTCCAGGAAGTTACCATCACCAGTACCGGCTGGGGCAGCGTTGACGATAACTGTCAACTCGTCGTAGGCTGACAGATCATTATCGTCACCTGTCAGACGAAGAACATACGTACCCTCAGTTGAGAAGCCGGCCGTGGTATCGACTGCAGAAGAATCGCCAAACGTTACCGTCCCAGGTCCGGAGACCTTCGACCAGGTGGTCGTAACGCTGCCCGGGCTTGCCGGGTAGCCGTCATCAGATACCGTGCCATCTAACGTAGCTACAGAAGGCAAGGTAATCGAATCATCCGAACCGGCATCGACCGAAGGTGCCGCATGGCCGCAGACGATCTGAACCGTATCGGTATCTGTCAAATCATTGTCGTCAGCTTCCAGTTGCAGCACGTATGTGCCGATTTCTGAGAAGCTGGCGGTGGTATCGACAGCCGATGAATCACCGAACGTTACCGTGCCGGGACCGGAGATCTTGGTCCAGGTAGCTGTTACCGATCCCGGAGGATCAGGATTGCCATCGTCGGTGATCGTGCCATCCAGCGTAGCAACGCTGGGCAGAGTGATCGAGTCATCCGTGCCGGCATCTGCCGTCGGGGCTTCATTCGAAGAACCACGCGAACTTTCCGCCGGTCCTGTGCCAGACGGGGTGTAATTGAGGTCATCAGTCAGGATGATCCGGTCAAGACGGAAATTCCCCTCCTTCCTAACGATCTCGAAGGAGTGTGTGCCTGTGGTGACGTAGATCTTTTGGTTTTCACTAAGCCAATGCCAGCTATCATAGGTACTGTCGCTGAACTCAGTGGTTTCAGTGCCATCCATACCTACACGACAGTTGTTACTGCCAGCGCCGCTGTAATAGACATGCAACCATACCTTATAGGTGCCGGCCGTCTCAAAATCGATGTCATAACTCAACTTGCAACCGGTAGTCCAAGAGGTATTAATGCCAGTGGGGGAAATCATATACCCGTCGCCAACATAACCAGTTGCTGATGTATCTTCCAACCAGGGGCTATTAGATGAGACCGTATCATTGTCGTGCCAGTTTTCGGCCTCCATTACAACAGTACCGCCTGATTCAACGAAGTTGCCATCGCCAGTACCGGCCGGAGCAGCATTGACAGTAACCGTCAATTCGTCATAGGCTGTCAGATCATTGTCGTCAGCCGTCAACCTCAGGACATATGTACCGTCAGTTGAGAAGCCGGCCGTGGTATCAACCGCCGCCGAATCACCAAAGGTAACAGTGCCAGGACCAGATTGTTTGGTCCAGGTTACCGTAACTGCTGCCGGTGGGTTGGGCAGGCCGTCATCACTAACCGTACCATCAAGAGTCACGCCGGATGGTAAAGTACATTCGTCATCGGATCCTGCATCAGCTGTCGGGGCTTGGTTGGTTGCCTCGCGCGAACTCTCGGCCGGGCCGGTGCCCGATGGCGTGTAATTGAGGTCATCGGTCAGGATGATCCGGTCAAGACAGAAATTCCCCTCCTTCCTAACGATCTCAAAGGAGTGTGTGCCTGTGGTGACGTAGATCTTATTATTTTCACTAAGCCAATGCCAGCTATCATAGGTACTGTCGCTGAACTCAGTAGTCTCAGTGCCATCCATACCTACGCGGCAGTTGTTACTGCCAGCGCCGTGGTAATTGACATACAACCAGATCTTATATGTGCCGGCCGTCTCAAAATCTATGTCGTAACTCAGCTTGCAACCGGTAGTCCAAGAGGTATTACTGCCGGTGGGGGAAATCATATACCCGTCGCCAACATAGCCGGTCGTTGAAGTATCTTCCAACCAGGGGCTATTAGATGAGACCGTATCATTGTCGTGCCAGTTTTCGGCCTCCATTACAACAGTACCGCCTGATTCCAGGAAGTTACCATCACCAGTGCCGGCCGGGGCAGCATTGACAGCAATCGACACATCGTCGTAGCTGGTAAGATCATCGTCATCAGCCAGCAAACGCAGAACGTACGTGCCTGCAGCCGAAAAGCCGGCGGTTGTATCGACCGCAGTCGAATCTCCAAACGTTACCGTTCCCGGGCCGGACATTTTCGACCAGGTGGTCGTTACTGATCCCGGTGGGTCAGGTTCGCCGTCATCAGTTACAGTGCCGTCGAGCGTCACGCCTGATGGCAGTGTGCATTCATCATCGCTGCCTGCATCGACGGTTGGCGAAAGGTTAGTAATGCCACCGCCCAGGTCTTCAATATCGACGTAAATGAAAGCGCCCGATGCCTCGTCGGCATCGAATGTGATAATGTCGGTGTTCGTCCCATCAGAGACCTGAACCGTAAGGTCGTTTATCCGTGTGATCGTCGGGGCAGTGCCGCCATCGTCCATAGGGTAGATCACAGTCAGGAACGTCTGGGACTGCGTCGGTGAAGAGTTTGAAATCCAAAGCCTACGCTTCGGTGATTTTCGATAAACCTCAGGATCCGTCGAACCATTGTCAACCCACTCCTCCTCGGTAATGGGGTTGGTGTGGGTGGCCTCATCTTCAATCCATGTATCGATATCTAAAGTAGTAGGATCGCCGATGTGCTTGAGATAGATATCCACATCGCCTTGTTCGTACATAAATTCGGGCTCGTCCTGGTCGGCCCACGTCCATGTATCATCTTCGATGCTGTAGACCCAGGTAAACGTCGAGTCCTGTGATGCCCTGCCTTCATCGAAAATGACGATGTACTTGCCCCGAACCAGCAACATGTGACGTCTCATCATGTCAAGATGCGATGCATTCTGCTGGGCGAAGATCGCGAAGACGCCTTTCTTCGATGCCGATGGGAACGTATGGTGCGGATAGCTGTTGGTTGCATCGCCGCAGACGTAGACGTAATCGTCATCCTCGTCAAACGCGACAATCCGGCCGAAGTACTCATCCCATTCATGGCTGTAGTGGTAGACATGATTCTGGCCCAGCCCGTCAATCAGCAGTGTGTTGTGGCTGATCGAATTGTGCTGCATATTCAGATTGGTCTGCCTGTCATGGCCTGGGAAGTTCAGCATCTCGCCATAGGCGTACGCCTGGAACGACAGGTCATAAAAACCAGAGTGAGTTGTAATGTTCAGCCGGGGGGAGCTTCTAAACGAAAAGCCCACGCCATTGGACACAGCTGCTGATTCACTTGGGGCAGATGCCGCAGCCGTAGCCCAGCCTTCGAGCGGATAGACGGCACCTTTTGTGGTCTCCGCCTCAGGCGTAGGTGCCGAGTGATACCACCGAAGCGGAATATCCGTATACAAATAGTCCGCACTACGCTCTGCGACGCTTCCGCCGTTTTCGTTGAGGAAGTGGTTGTATACAATTCCATCGTTGCACATCAATGACTGCATCTCAGCCCATTCTGAGATCGTGTTATTAGCCCCCGACCAATTCCATCGCCCGTCGCCCCAGTTGGTAAATGGAATTCCGACAGGGACCATTCTGGAGAACCACCGGCCCTGGGCGAAGTATGGGTTCTTCTCGAAGTGAACCTCGGGGAAGACTGTGTTGGCGATAAAGGCGTGGTTGAGAATAGCGACAAATCCTCTGCTGCCGTAGCCAAAGCCATTGAACTGACCATCTTCCGAGCCGGCCAAGTAGGTCCTGCCGAGATTGTAGTTCATGCCGATATCGAAAAGCTCTCGCAGGTTGGTGCTGTGTTCCCAGGCGGCCAAGGCCGCGTGCATGCCTATGATGAAATTGCCCATACCGTGGTTGTCGCCGCATCGCCAGAGAGAAGTACCTCTCACCGCGTCATTAGTTCGGAAGCACATGGTATTGAGCAGGTAGTCCGCTCGCTGGTCCATGGCGTCGATGACGTCATCCCGCTGAGCCTGGGTCATCTCGTTATATAGCCAGTCAAAGCCCAATGCCATACCGCCAATGTCGTACCCGTCGCCACTTTCAGTATACAACTCGTCCTCAATATATAAGTTGGCAAGATCTACGAGCATCTCGACCGTCATGCCGCTGTCGAGATACGTGGAATCGCCTGTCAGCATCCACGCCAGTGTCACGCTATGCAGCCCCTTCCACTGGTAATTGCCACCGGTAGGATCGCCCCAGTAGTCCGCGGCCAGGGCAGCATCAGCATCGTTTATTACATCATTCAGTTGGCTCGTCGCACGAGTGTCTGTGTCAATCCAGTTGCGAATCGTGGTAAGATTCGAGGAGTTAAAGATCACGCGCGGGTGTTGGGCCTTGGAGGCCAGGTATGTATCGTCGTCCAAGTAACTGCGGTCCCAATCAACGTGGCCAGCATCAATGTAGAAAGTTCGCTCAGCCGACCAGTCCTCAACTGTCTCTTCATCATCAGGATCAAGATACCCAACACGCCACCAGGCTTGGCTGACATTAAGCGGCGCCAGGAAGTTATATCCGTTCGATGGGGTAACCACATTTACCAGCAGGTTACTGAAATTGCTATCTGAGGCTACTTGGAAGCGGTACTGCCGCAGCGGGGTGAGGGCATAGCCCATCGTCGACGGATCGGCTTCGCGCGTCCAGGTGAAACGTGGAGGATCGCGATAGACAGTCTGGCCATCAGATGGCATGTCTGGGGTCAATTGCAGGTACGACGCGTGACCCGGCAGCTCAACAGCTTCATCGGAATCGATCGTGTACGTAGCTGCTGTGGCAGTCGAAGCTACCACTGCAAAAATGATCGCTAACAGTGTGAGTTTCTTACCTGGTGAGTTCATTTGCGGTTCCCTTTAGTTGAGGACATGGTCCGTGATTCGTATCTAATGGAAAGTGCCCTATTAATAGTAACACAGATAATAGCAGCTCAGATTCAGAGTACTTCATAGCCCGTCATAAACTCCCTGGCCCAAGGCCCGTGTACAACTGCTAAAAAAATACAACTGGTAAAGAAGTGAACGCAGAAAAATCAAACCACAAAGCGGCGCGCGTATAATCGCTCTTGCCACGCCCCTGGTAGATTAAAAGATACTGTGAACCAATATCAGGCCACCGATACAAAAAAGGTACTGCTACTGCATAGATTGCATCGAGTTGAATACTACCCCGATAAGGCGACCAAAATCGATCCTACCACCAACCTGTTTTTTTTCAATAAAAAACCTAAAAAAAACAAAAACGCAGCCTGGATACGGAAGCGATGGCGGGGCGAATCACCGTTCAATGAGCAACAACGTGATCAGGCCTCGGCTAGCATGCCAATAAGCGACAATCACGCCATCTACTGTCACCCCGAGACTACCGTATTACACCGAGTTGGTCACCGGTGAGGGGAAGCATCCTCTATTGCTTCGGGCTGCGCTCTTGCAGGCGCTAAAGCGTCGAACCCACGTATCATTGCCTTCGGCAATGCGTGTGTTCTCCCGCCTTCGCCTTCGGCTTCGGAGGACAAGCATCCCGCTATCAATTAAATAAAAAACCCAGGGCTTTACCCTGGGCTTTTCATTTAACGGAGAGGGTGGGATTCGAACCCACGGAACCATAAGGTTCACCGGTTTTCGAGACCGGCCCATTCAGCCGCTCTGGCACCTCTCCAGGTCACTATCGGTCGGGCAGAGATTGTACGCCCGCCGTCGAATTCTGGCAAGAGTCGCCCGTTCTTAACTTTGCAATGGTTTTGAGTCTTGTCGTCATTTAGCCGACGATCTATAATTGAAATAGGCTCATAGCAATATCTCACCCGGCGATAGCATTATGCTAAATGATGGATCGCGACCGGGAAGAGACAAAGGGCGGAGTTAAATATGGAAAAGACCAACATTTTCAAGGTCACCGTCGAACATTTCCTCCAGCCGATCTGGCCGTTTCTACAGGAACCCGCCGTAGCGGAAATTATGATCAACAACTACGACGAGATTTATGTAGAACGGGCCGGCCGACTGGAAAAGACCGACGCAAAATTCACCGATGCCGAAGCTCTTCGCTCGGCCATCAACAATGTCCTCCAATATACCGGCAAGCGGCTGGACCCGCAAAGTCCGATTGTTGATTCCCGTCTGCCCGATGGGTCCAGGGTACACGTTATCATGCCACCACTGTGTAGGACCGGTATGTGCGTTACGATTCGCAAGTTCGCCAAGATAATGTTCGACGCCAAGCACCTCACCGAAGCAGGCTCCTGGACAGATCAGGCGATGGAATATCTCCAAACCTGCGTCCAGGCGGAGAAAAATATTCTCGTCGGCGGCGGAACCAGTAGCGGCAAGACCTGCCTTTTAAATGTTCTTAGTGGCTTCATCCCTGCCCACCAGAGAATCGTAGTAATAGAAGACTCTTCCGAGTTGCGTTTCCAGCAGGACCATGTTGTCGGCCTGGAGGCCCGCCACCCCGACCGTTGGGGCAAGGGCGAGGTAACGATATCCGATCTGTTCCGCTCGTCGCTGAGGCTTAGGCCTGACCGGATCATTATCGGCGAGGTTCGCGGCCCGGAGGCTTTGGATGTAATTCAGGCAATGACCAGCGGACATGCCGGGTCGATGACCACCTTGCACGCGAATATGGCTATGGACGCATTGAGCAGGCTGGAAACGCTGGCGATGTCGGCAAAGATCGAACTGCCTCTTTACGCACTGCGGGCGCAGGTCACCTCAGCTATCGACGTCGTCGTGCAGATGACCCGCTTCACCGATGGCAGGCGCGGCCTGACCGAGATCGCCGAGGTGCTGCCTCTGGACGATGACGGCAGATATCAACTGGCTGAGATGTTTAAGTACGAGCTTTGTGACTCACCCGGCGATGGCGGGCCAGCTGGTAAGCTGGTTTGGTCTGGTAAACCTTCGATTTTCGCCGGAGGTGCCAAGATCAGGACCATCTATCCCGATCTGAAACTGACGAAAAATATTTTTAAAGACGATAGTAACTGATAAAGGCTATTGCTAAACGACTGTTAGAAAAAGCCTTTTGGCGAGTACGACAAATATTTGCAGACGATAGTTAACGGTGTGCGGCATGGGTAACGCCCCCGAAACAAAAAAGTTATTTGGCACGTGGAAAAAAATCCTTCGCGATCAGCGCGGACAGGTTACTATCGAATATACACTCGTACTCGTTGCGTTTGGCCTGCCGATGGCGACGATTTTTATCTGGCTGCTCGGCGTGCTGTCTGAATATTACCGGATGGTAACTTTTTTAGAGACCTTACCGTTTCCGTAACTGTTAAAGACGGCCCGGGATCAAAACCGGGGCCGATGAAGGATGCGAATATGAAAAATATGCTCAGAAATGTTGCACGCAGGGCAAGAGCACTTCACCGCGACGAGGGCGGGGCGGAGATGCTCGAATATATCCTGATTGTAGCTGTGGTGGCACTGCCGCTGGTGGGCTTGCTGCTGTGGTTCCGCGACGAGGTTTCACAATGGCTCCAGGAACGCTGGGGTGATATCAGCGAAGATACCGGTATTGATACTCCGTAATTACGCAGTTTGTCCCCAGGCCATAATGAAAGGGATTTCGGTGAGACGGTGAATTTGCCGCCGCTTACGGTTGCTTGGGCGTATGTCGTGCTGGCTGGGGTGTTGGTTATCTCAGCCGTCACGGACGTTCGCAAAGGCAAGATATATAACGTTGTAACTTACCCGGCGATTTTGCTGGGTCTCGTCGGCCATGGGGCCGTCGGTTGGCTCTGGCCTGATGAGCAGGCGATAGGCCTGGCCGGAGCTTTGCTTGGTTTTGCGGTCGGCTTTGGCGGGCTGGGCCTGGCCTGGCTGGCGGGAGTTATCGGCGGTGGAGACGCCAAGCTTATGGGCGCTGTCGGAGCCCTGGCCGGTTGGCGGTTTGGGCTTTCATCGATGTTTTACGGATTCATCGTCGCTGCGGTGATGGCAATGATTGTGATGTTGCGCTACCGAATCCTCGGCAGGACTGCTAAGCGGCTTGGAAGGTTCCTCTTCCTCGCCCTGATGCCCGGGCCGGGGGGTAAGCTAGAGACGGACCAGAGCCCTAAAATCCCATTCGGCTTGGCGCTTTGTATAGGCTCAGCCCTGGCCCTGATAGAAGTTGTTATTCGTGGCCCGACAAGTGCGAAACTGCTACTAGGAATATGAAACAGATCTCCCAAAGTAATCCGGGGCGAAGGACTTTGCCGGTTTTAAGGCTGGTCCTGATCTCAGCCGTTGCAGTGGGCGCAGCTGCTCTGATTGCAGTTGTTGCGCTGAATATGGGTAACTGGCCATGGCTGGGCAGCGCGATGGTGAATCGGACGTCTCTGCTGGCAGGGTCGGTCGGGTTAACTTCCCTGGGGTTATTGACGGTGCTTGGGTTGTTTGTTCTGCGGGCCAGGCCTGAAAAGGCCCGTCGACCAGCCGGCCAGGACGGAACAGCCTTGCTGGAATTTGCACTGGTCCTGCCGATTGCCCTGATGCTGGTCCTGTTGATGGTCCAGTCGGCGTTGCTGATGGCGGGCAATCTGTGCGTGCACTACTCGGCGTTTTGTGCGGCAAGGGCTGCGATAGTTGCAGTCCCGGCCGACTATACAGATGCCGGCGAGCCGCCTAACGTAGTAATTGCCGGCGACAAGAACAAGAAGATGCTCTCGATAAAGCAGGCTGCCATCTGGGCTCTGCTGCCGATCAGTTCAGGTTCCAGTGAAATATCTATCGATGCCGATGCAACTGTACTGGCTGATGGGCTTGTTCAGTTTTTCTCGCGTTCGGGCGGTGAGGTTCCTGCCTGGGCTAGTAATACCGAGCGGCTTGGGCGCAGGCTGACCTACGCTGATCAGTACACTTCCGTGACACTGGCCGGGCCGACAGAAGGAGATGACGGCAGTTACGGCGAGCATGAAGATCTGGTCGTATCGGTCGACCATACGTATTATCTTGGCGTGCCGTATGCAGCGCGTATATTCTCGAAGTTTTCAGGTGGTCGGGAGTTGGATTTCGGCTCGGGCGAGTATGGTATGGGTATCGGCGCCACCAGCAGATTGACCAATGAAGGCGTGGTGGATTTTATAAATATAGACGTAATAGAATAGCCGTAATATTTAGTGGCAACTCTGTGTGTCCCTGAAATTGTGGCCAAAAGAAGTGATGGGCGAAAATGGCTAATCAGAATTCATCAAATGCAGGCGGCATAGGCTTACCTGAAGGTGCGAAGATCGGCAAATACGAGGTCCGCCATAAGATCGGCGTCGGCGGGCAGGCGATCGTATATAAATGTTACGATTCGCTGCTGGACCGTTACGTTGCCATCAAGCAGATATCCTCTGCCCTGGCCGAGTCGCCAAAGTTCATCAAGCGTTTCCGCCGCGAGGCACAGATCCTGGCCAAGCTTGGTTCAGATCACCCGGCCATTATTACCGTTCACGATCTTATCGAAGACGAGCGAGGCCTGTTCATCGTTACCGAACTGGTTGACGGTCACAGTATCGAGGCCAGCCTCGTCGATTCGCCCGCGCCCGGCGATCCGAAGGCTGTCTTGCTGATTATTCTTCGCATGGCTGCAGCTTTGCACGATGTGCACAAGGCGGGGATCATTCATCGCGATATCAAGCCCTCCAACATCATCATCACAGAAGGGCTGCACCCGAAAATCGCCGACTTCGGCGTAGCCGGGACCGTTTCCGGCCAGACGTCGATGGTTTTGGGTACGACCAAATACATGGCACCGGAGCTTTTCGCAGGCGGCAAGACAATAGACGGCCGGGTGGATATGTACTCGCTGGGCATGATTGCCTATGAGATGCTCCTAGGACGGGGGAAATTTTCTGAGATATTCGCAGATATCGTTCGCGACCCACATTCTGAGCCCATGCGGTGGATGAAGTGGCATACGGATATGTCTGTAACTGCACCAGATCTTTCATCGGTCTTACCGGAGTTGCCCCAGGCCCTGTCGGATATTGTCGCCAAGATGCTCGCCAAGGATGTCGATCAGCGATATCCGGATATGGAAGCCCTTGGCAGGGCGATAAAACAGGAGTTCTCCCCAAGAGGCCGCCCGGTTGCTGAACTGCGAGCGGAGGAGCTGGTTGTCTCCAAGGCAGCGCCTGCGAAAAAACTGACAGCCCTTGAAGCTAAGCTCAAACCCGAACCGCTGCAGGAGTCTGCCCCGACAGCACAGATACCTCGCCAGCCCCTTTCACTTCGGGTGAAGCTGATGTTAGCCGGCGTAGTAGTAGTCGCTATCGTCATCGCCAGTGGCGTGCTGGCTTATATGAACTACCAGGCGGTATCGAAGACCCGCTCAGATGCCCAGGAGATTTGGACCAGGGCTCAGGAAAATTACAGCAATGGCCAATTCTCAGCCGCTGCCACTGAATACCGTAAGCTGCAATCAGAGCGGTTCGCCCAGACCCCTCATGCCCAGCGAGCATCGGTGCTCCTGCACCTGGCCAATGCGCGCCAGGCGGTTAAGGAGGCAAGTTCCGCCAAGACTGCAACTGCAGCCAGGCCCCTGTGGGATCGGGCCAGTAGAGATATCGAGCAGGCACGGAATGTTCTAGCTGAGGTACAAGCAAAGACTCAAAGCCAAAAGATGATGGATTGGACCCGCAAGATGGGCCCGGAGCTTAAAGATTTTGACGAGTTGCGGGTGGATAACTGGGCCTTCTACAAGAATATGTTTGAGGGGCGGGCTATGTTGGCTGAGGGGCTCTTTACCGAAGCCATTACCAAGATCGACGAACTTGTCGCCTCAGGTACAACGCTTACCGGGCCGCAGCAGGCAGCTCTTAGTGAACTTCGACAGCAGATCGTTTTGGGTAAGTTCCGCTCAGGTATTGGCGGGCATTTGGCTGATGCCCAACGGCAGATCGACAGGATCAAGGCCGACCCGCTGGGCGTTCTGATATCATCCGAGGGTGGGGCAGTTTACCTCGACCGCGCCAAATTGCAATACGATCAGGCCGATCAATCGATTGCCTCTGCTGTCGAGGCTCATCTTGTGACGGGCGAAGATGCCGATCAATATCGCAAGGATCTCATACAGGCCAGGGAAGCTCTGGCGAGTATGCGACAGTACGTTCAGCTTATCGGCCAGGCCAATGCAGCCCAGACCGATACCGAAAAGCTCGCTGCCTTTGTCGAGGCGCTTTCGATAAATGAATCCAAAGCGCTGTCTGAGCGGGTCGCCCAGCTTCAGTACGAGACAGCGATTGCTGAAGCCAGAGCCATGAAACTCCAGTGGGACCAGGACAAGCTTCCCGACCTGGCAGCCAAAGCTGTCGATGCATTTAATCGCGCTCTAGCCCTGAGAAAAACTCCCGAAGTTCAGGCTGAGCTTGCGACGTTGAATCTGCTGGTAGACCGCGAAGGGCTTATCATTGCCGGCGATGCAGCCCTGGCCGGGTTTGAGTTTGACCAGGCGATCACTCTTTATATGCGGGCCCAGCAGATGAATAACGATGAGAGAATCGTTACCAAGATTACTGAGGCCAGGTTTGGCCAGAGCCTTGCTATCGGACTGGATAAGCTGGACCAAAAGCTGTACATCGAGGCGATAGAAGCTTATGCCCAGGCCAGTGAGATCATGCCCGAAGCTGCAGCCCAAATCGACGAGCTGGTTGAGCGTGTCGGTAGGCAAAGGATAGTAGATACCTACATAGCCAAAGGTGATCAGGCCAAAGGCCAGAAGGACTATTCCGGGGCGATTCGCTGGTACAGACAAGCTAAGAGGATTCTCGCCGTGGCTGAAGAATCCACCGCCGAGGTCGAAACCCTAATCAAACAGGTCAGCTACGAGCGATCTATCGATAAAGGTAAGACGGCACTGCAGTCCGGCAATTACTTGCTGGCCAGGGCAGAATTCAGCCAGGCCCGGAAGTTATTCGATACGGATACGGTTCGGAAACTTCTGGATGAGGTAGACCGTCTGGAAAAGCAGGAAGGCTAGGAGGCCAATCGCGTTGTGACTGGTATCAGTTCATCAAGTAGTTATGCAGGTGGGGGCCTTGCTCATAGGCGGGGCCAGGTGCTTGTAATTATGCTGCTGTCGATGGCTGTGCTGGTAGGCCTGGTGCTATTCGTTTTCAACCTTGGCGATCAGGTTAATCGCCGGCTGGAACTCCAGAACGCAGCGGATTCTGCGGCGATCAGCGGTGCCTCCTGGCTGGCAAGGTGCATGAACACCATCGCGATGAATAACCTCGCCCAGGCCCGTATGATAGCGCTCGTGCCGATCCTTGATGCTCTTCCACTGGCGGTCGAGATGACTCTCAAGGATGTCGAATCCTGGGAGCAGATGCTGGTTGGCCTGGCCAGGCAAATTAACAGCTCATCCTTGCCCCGCAATTCAAAAGAACGGGCGATGCTCTGGCAGGCAATTGCCAACATGATCTCCGTTTACGATGGTGGCTCTGGATCAGCTACCATGAGCAAAACTGACCTGCTCAAAGACGCCAATTCCGCCCTGACTGACGGATTTTATATGGAAGATATTACGCACTGGCCTGGCGGTTCGCTTTGGCAGGCGGCGATTGCCCTTGGCGAAATATCTCAGGCTACTGCCGAATCTGCCGGCGAACTGGCCCAACAAAATGCAGTCCGTTTCGCACGGGAAAGTGGTGCAGATGCAGCCTTTCTCCTGCCGGCCTCGCCGGCCTTGCCTTATCAGGAGGGGACTTTCGACAGCTTCGAGCCGGTGATGATAGGCAGGCTGCAGCTTGACTGCGATACGGATGAATTGCCCCTGCCCCAGACGGCTGAGTTCGAATCGCCAGACAGCAAAGGCTACGTAAAGGGCCAATATTTATACGACCCAACCGGCGGGGCGATTCCATATGAATCTGCGGATCAGGATGGACCCGAGTTTAAACCATATCGGCTGGGGCCTTTCTTTAAGATCTTTGGCTGGCGGAAGAAGGTATATGAGGGTGGGCGGTATATATCTACAGCCCCGGGTATTGACAGCGGAATGACCGGCATTAGCCGCGGTTACAGACAGGGGGGTGTGGTGTTCCGCTCTGGTTACTTTGAACCCTCGCCAGAGCTTATCGGCTATCACAGCTACGGGCCCTACAGCTGGGCCTTGACTAAAATAGGCCTGCTGGAGCAGCTTTGGGATACCCACTTCAGGCGATACCTCAGAGATATTGCCAAAATCAAACTCAGATATATGTTCGAGGGCGGGCCTTTTAAATCCGTGAACTTCCCGGAGTGGATTACCGATTACGCCAGGGCACTGCAAATTGGCACGTCCGAGCCCGGCAGGATCAAAGAGACCCGGATGTATCGGATTCGGATAATCTCGTCCGTTCAAAGGGGCTTGCCCGACTGGCTGGGCGAGACGACAGTAAAAGACTCTCAAGGAAATGATGTTACCACGCCAACTTTTATCAGTACGCACCTGGATCCGGAGATCAGGTGGTGGAAAAGCTGGCGAGACCCTGCCGGTTTCGGCGGCACCAGGGTCGGTGCGCTTCCGATTTGGAAAAAACAGTACCAGGGCACCGTGTCAGGCCGTTTACCACAAATTGGCCTGTTCGATAATGGTCCTCACACGCTCTATCACCTGGATTGGTGGATATTTATAGGCGTCGACGTCGGTGAAGATGTTGTTGTATCTGATCCATCGAAGGGCAGGGGCTCGGGCGATGGGCCGCGGCCGATCTTGCTGGATACCGCCGACGGCGATTACGAACCGAATGAAGCCGGCAGGAGCGACGGCGACATAGGTGCTCGAAGGGCGTTTTTCACTTACCTCGGCGTAGCGGGTAAGGGTAATAAGGCTCGGGCCTGGCCTACTCGATTCGCCCCAGCCAACCCGCACGATCAGATGGTAGCAGTTGCCCAGGCGAGGGTTTTTAATAACGAAAGCTGGGACCTCTGGACCCAGACGTGGCAGGCCAAACTTGTCCCGGTTACCAGGTTCGGCCCGGCCGAGGATGGGCTTAGCTGGAAATCGGCGATGAGTGAGGCACTCGGGTCAGCCATTTACCCGATTGACGAGCGAGGCGTTGACCTGGGGCCATTTGCCGAGTACTTCTCAGCTATCAGCGACGAAATGGCGGAAATGTACTTCAACCACTAGAGTAGTTTAAGTAATGATTGTCGTAGCAGGGCGTAGCGAGATGTCTTGGCTCGAGGACGGCGAAACAGGCATAGCCGTAGCTATGTCGATGCAGCCGGACGAAGCGACCAAGGCATCGCAGTAGCAAGGATGCGACAAGAATCGCTTAAAGTGCTCTAATGAAGAAGAACTGTTCGATGCCCAAGGAAACCAAAATAAAAAACGGCGGCTTGGCAAGGGCGAAAGGCTTTTGTCTTTTGCGCCGATCCCGACGGGCTCGTGGTGCGGCGATGGTTGAATTCTGTCTCGCTGTGCCGTTTCTGGTGTTCATCATCGCGCTGATTTTTTACTTCGGCTCAGCCCTGAAGATTCAACAGGAAGTCAAGTACGGTGCGAGACATTTCGCTTGGCGTCAGGCACTGTCTGTACCCGCGACGCCAGGCCCCCAAGAACCAGCCGGTACGCGAGAGGCTCTGGTTGATCGGGTCGGCGATCAAGGTGCAGAACTTGCACGGGTGCTTTTTCTGGAACGTTTTCCAAGAGGTGCCGATGGGTACTCTTCTGCGAGGGTATCGACAAACATTGAGCTGTTTGAGAATTTTAATGAAACGGTCCAGGCATCCCATGTGCGTGAGGGGGTTCCCTGGGCTCGTTTCCAGGCCAGGGCTGAGGACCAGGTCGCCGTTCAGTTCCTGGGCGACCTGGACAACATAATTTCTGAAATGGGCCCGTTGGGCAGTGCGATAAGAGAGCTTTATCTGAGCCGGTGGTAGGCGGTAAGCTTTAAACTCAAACGACCAATTGCAGAGATAACCTATTTTAAACTGACTAATTAACTCGCCGGATTGATCGGCTCAAACCTTCTTTCGCTTGATTTTAACCTCTTTTGTAAAAAGCGTTTGCAATCTTGCTACCGATTCGTCGGCGTGATTGTCACCGAAGGTAACTGATCGGAAGTCTGGTCTGGTAGCGGGAAATTGCCGATTAGGTTTCGATAGAGGCAAGTTATGTTTATCGACCCAGACTTGGTTCGGATGGTTGGCTTATTGCTGGGCCAGATGGTGGTGTACTTGCCAAAAGCTGCCGGGCAGGCGAAAATATAGATAAGAACAGTCACCGCGGTCATGGGCGGCTCGGGGATGAATTTTCCCCGGCCGAGGTTTTTATAAAATGGCGGTTTCTGATGGCAGAGATAGCGCCTGATATCCGGAACATAAAATTACTGGTTATCGCGGTTGTGTCTATTAGAAAGGGTGGAAGCTGATGGCAGAGGTAGCACCTGATATCCAGAATAAGAAATTACTGGTTATCGCGATCGTGTTAGCGTTGGTAGTGGTTGTTGTCTACAACCTTCATGTTACCAGTATTCGCAAGTCGGCCGTTGGGGAGATGGTTGATTTACTGGTCCTGACGCGCGACATGCAGGCAGGTGAGCAGATATCGGCCAAGGATATCAAGAAGATTCAGATTGGTCACCAGGTCGTAAAGCGATTGGGCAGCTATGTTCCAGCCGACGAATATGATTATGTGACCGGTGGGGCCCTGCTGAATCAGCCCGTCGTTAAGGATCAGATACTGATGGCCTACCACATCACGCCCGGAGCTCTGGAGGGCCATAAGTTCTCCCCTGGCAAGATTCAGACGGCACTTAAGGTCGATCCTACACTCGCCCTGGGCCAGGTTCTCAGGGTTGGCAATTTTGTAAACGTGTTGGCTTATCTTTCGGTAGATAACAGACCTCTGGCGGCCTGGCGGATTATCGAGGGCGTTCGTGTTGTTGCAATCGGCGGCGTGGGCCGGCAGGAGATAGCAGCCCCCAAGCGTGGCTCAAGATCGAAAACCGAAGGCATGAGAAGCTTCCGCTCGGTCACGATTGAGGTTAATAAAGACCAGTCATTAAAGCTGGCGAATGTAATTTCCCACGCTCGTAGCGGGCAGGTTTGGCTGGAACTTCGCGGCCTGCCTGAGGCCTCCGAAGTGTCCGGGAAAGTAAACGAGGAGTTGGAATCACTGGCTGAAGAAGCAGCCAGAAGCAAATAGAGGCAGCTATACTGATGGAAATCTGGGTTTACAACCAGTACACCGACCAGCGCGAATCACTCAAGGTCGGCGACGAAAACGTTACGATCGGGCGGGAAGAATCTAATGACGTTGTCCTTCGCAGTCCGTTCGTCTCGCGATGCCACGCGCGAATCTTTCGCGAAAACGGCACATTCTTCATCGAATCCCTCGGCCTGAATGGCACGACCGTTGCCAACAATCTGGTTGCCTATAAACAGCAGGCCAAGCTGGACTTTGGCGACGAAATACGCATAGGCGAATTCAGCATTTATATGATGGCACCATCTGCCAGGCGGGTCGCGCCGTCTGAAATGGTGGTCTCACCCCGCAAGCGGGTGATCGAACTTGAACAGCAGATGCACGCCGAACTGCTGGATAGGCTGAACCTTCGCGTAACGGGCCAACGTGGCTCGGCCGACCAGCAGCACGTAACCCTTATCAAGCAGTCCCTTTCCAAAATCATCGCCTCGCATCGAGATAAGATCGATACCGAAATGTCTGATTATCTCCTGCGGGAATATTTGTGGCGCAGGGTGGTAATGGAACTGGCCCGGCGGGCAACAGGCAAGCTGATGTACAGCTACGGCTTCGAGGAGACGGACCTTCTCGAATCGGCCCATGAAGAGGCGATCTCCAGGATGGTCGGCGATGTGGTTAGCTACTATCCCCTGAAGCTTCGTCCCCACACGCTTCCCGATGACATGGCGATGGTTGAAGCCGGCTGGCCCGACCAGATGAAAAAGCTTGCAGCCCAGATCACGGACGAGTTGTGTGATTACATCGTTGTCCGCATGCTCTCGAAGGAGATCGAGGACGTCGTGCTTGGCTATGGGCCTTTGCAGGATTTGCTGGAGATGCCCAATGTCAACGAGATCATGGTCGTCGGCAAGGACCGGATCTATATTGAAAAAGAAGGCGTCCTCCAGAATACGGGCAGGAGTTTCTTCTCCGACGAAATCGTCGCCAGCATTATCGAGAGGATTATCACCCCGATAGGCCGGCGAATAGACCGGTCCCAGCCTTTGGTCGATGCCCGCCTGCCGGACGGCTCGCGCGTTAATGCGATTATCAATCCACTGAGTTTGTCGGGTCCGACGCTTACGATACGAAAATTCGCGCGTGTTCCATTTACTATCGACGATCTGGTCGAGCGGGGCACAATGACCGATTCAGCTGCGAACTTCCTGCGGGCATGCGTGCTGGGCAGGAAGAATCTGATGATCTCCGGCGGGACAGCCAGCGGTAAAACGACCACGCTTAATGTGCTGAGCAGTTTCATCCCTGCTAACGAGCGGATCATAACTATCGAAGATTCGGCTGAGCTTCAACTGCCCCAGGAGCACCAGGTACGTCTGGAGACCCGCCCAGCCAATGTCGAAGGTACCGGTGCATACACAATTCGCGACTTGGTAAAAAATGCGCTGAGAATGAGGCCTGACAGGATAATCGTCGGCGAGGTTCGTGGGCCCGAGGCCTTGGACATGCTTCAGGCGATGAACACCGGCCATGACGGGTCGCTGACTACGATCCACGCCAATACCCCAGCCGATACGATGTTAAGGCTGGAGACGATGGTGATGATGGCTGTGGAGATGCCCATCCGTGCGATTCGCGAGCAGATTGTCGCCGCCCTGGATATAGTCGTTCAGATATCGCGCTTTTCCGATGGTAAGCGTCGCGTTACGCATATCAGTCAGATTGTTGATGTAGAACCGGAAACCGGCAGGATTTTGCTGGAAGATATCTTTTTACTCGGCGCCGGTGGTGCGGATAGGTCCGACCAGGCCCGGCTCAGACATACCGGCTACATCCCACCTTTTGCCGAGGAATTGATCGATAAGCAATACATGTCCATTGAGGTCTTCACGTGATCCCCCTAGCCGTATCAACCGCCCCGGACTGGGTAAGTTCGGTCTTTCCAAGCGCAGTTGTTTTTGGGGCTACTGTCGTTGCGGTCTGGGTGGGCGCCGGCCCTGCTGTTGCGATGATTCGTCGCCAGGAGCAGCGATTTGATGTGGTGCTTCGAGGCCGACTGCTGATGGATATTACCCCCAGGCAGGCTACCGTGCTTTCAGGGCTGGCTGTTGTGGTTTGTGGGATGATCGGCTATGGAGCCCTGAGCGGGCCACTGGGCGGTCTGGTTGGTCTCGCAGGCGGGATAGCACTGCCGTATTTGGTTTTAAAGTCTTTAACGCGAAGAAGGTTGGCCAGGCTTGAGGAGCAGCTCGTAGGTGGGATTCAGATTCTCGCTTCAGGAGTAAGGGCTGGACTTAATCTTGTCGGTGCGATGGAATTGATCGCCCGCGACGGGCCCGTTCCGCTTCGCCAGGAGTTCACGCACCTGCTTGGCGAGTATGAATACGGCATCCCGCTGGATGATGCGATGGACAATTGTTCAGCTCGTGTAGGTTCGAGCGATTATTCGCTTTTGTTTTCCGCCTTGCAGACTCACCGCCAAAGGGGCGGGGATCTCGGCCGGACGCTTGACAGGATCGCCGAGTCGATCCGCGAGATTCAGCGGCTGGAAAATAGAATCATAAGCTTAACTGCCCAGGGCCGGGCCACTGCCAGATGGCTGGGCGCACTTCCACTGGTCGTGTTGGGCATTTTGTATCTGATAGTAGACCCCCAGGGCGTTCGCCTTCTTTTTACAGATGATATTGGCAAGTTGATTCTGGTCGGCATTGTTGGGCTCAATGTGGTGGGCTTTCTTTGGATTCGTAAGATAATGGCGATTGACATCTGATATGAGCGGTTCGATATACAACCTGATCGGCCAGATAGGCTCTGACTTTGTTGGCCCCGAGCCTTGGTGGGATATCGTTCTATCGGTAGGTATTTTCCTGGCCGTAGGATCGCTCATCGTAGCTGTGTTCGGATCGGGTGGGCGAATTCAGCTTTCTCCCCAGCGTGAGGCGGCATTGGCTTCGGGCCAGGCCGACAGGCGCACAGTTTTCGAGCAGCCGCTTCTGCGGCCCATAATGTGGATGCTAGTTGGGATCGGTCACAGGCTGGCCATTCCCAGAACTAAAAGCTGGCTTCGCAGGAAGTTGGTAGCAGCGGGCAGTCCGAACTACTACACCGCCGAGGAGTACCTGGCTTTGGCGATTCTGACCGGCTTGTTACTGGGTGTATTACTTTCAGTCGGCCATCTGTTGATCTACGGCACCCATAGTATTGGTTCGCTTGTTTTGGGCCTAATCGCCGGTGCAGGTTTGACCATGTTTAAGGTTTATGACGATGCTTCCAAGCGGGTGAGGCTTATCTGGCGGAGGCTGCCTTATGCACTGGATCTGATCGCACTTGCCATGGGCGCCGGAGCGACATTTGCAGAAGCGGTTCGAACGATCACGCGAGAAAGCGGTGACGACCCGTTTCTTATCGAACTTAGAACCTTACTGACTGAAATGGACCTTGGCGCAACAAGAAGGACAGCGCTGGGTAACCTTGCACGGCGCGTTCCGCTGGATTCGCTTCGCAGTATTGTTGCCAGCGTAATTCAGGCTGAGGAATTAGGAACGCCCTTGGCTATGGTCTTGCACGATCAGGCTACGCTGCTTCGGCTGCAACGGTCGGTCCGGGCAGAAAACGCAGCCGCTATTGCAGGTGTGCGGATTCTGATTCCATGCCTTTTGTTGGTATTCGCCGTCATCTTGTCGGTGTTTGGATCTTTTATTGTGCGCGCGATCCGCGGGGGTCTTTTCTAATGTCTCAGTGGTATCAGGAGCCTATTTGCGTTTCATCTATATTTGAATCTTTCATCGTGCGGGTGATCCGCTGGGGTTTGTTCTAATGCCACAGCAGCATCCGGAGCTTATTTTTGTCGCAGGGGCCCAGGCAGGCGAACGGGTAGTTCTGACGACTCCGGTGGCAATTCTCGGCAGATCGCATGAGGCTGAAGTTTACCTTTCGGAATCTTATGCTTCCCGACGTCACGTTCAGTTCGAGTTGACCTCCGAGGGTTGGGTGGTTGAGAATCTCTCCCCAGCCGGGACGCAGATAAACGATAAGACATACAAGGCCGGCAAGCGGATTCTCCTGGATACCGGAGATGTACTGGGCATAGCAGTGCATACGCGAATTCTTTTTGTCGGCCCCGGCGATGACCCGGAAGCGGCACTGGCTAGATACCTTCTTGCTCATCCTGAAGACAAAGCGGCTCCGGTAGTCCCCCCCGAGCCGCCAGGCGCTGAGGCCGAGCCGAAACAGGGCCAGCCCGAGATTTCCGACGCTGTTAAATCGGCCCCGGCCAAGACCCAACCCGTTAAACCACTTGCCGCCAAGACTGGCGGTTCGAAGATTCGAAAGTACATTATCTTTGCAGTTGGTTATATCGCAGTACTGGCAGGGGCGGCAGTTTTCCTTTCCGGGTTGAAGACCGACAAAGCTCAAGAAGCTGCCCCCCAAAGGCTGACTGTTGATGACATTGCCGAAGCGTTAACCACACCGCTTGATAAGGCCAGGAATCCCATCAAGTCGGCGGAGATGCTTCGCCAGGCGAAACAGTTGTACCCGGGCGACTTTAATCCGGGAGATCAGTACCGCTGCCTGAAGAGCTTCAAGCTTCACCTGGCTTACAGGGATGGGCGGGACTTTGAAGATCCGGTGGACGCACAGAAATTCCGTTCAGTTCGGGATGAACTCGTCCAGCGAATAGCCCAGAGCTACAACCACGCTTATGCATTCGAAAAGGCTAAGCAGTTCTCCAGGGCTGAGAGGCGTTATAGTTCTCTTCTGGCGATGTTGCCCGAGACCGATAGCAACGATCCGGTCTACAAAAAACTCGTAAAGCATATTAGGCGGCGTGTTGCCTTCGTTAATAGTCAGATGCCTAGGCGGCGGCGATAGTCTGGGGGGCACTATTTCCCGAGAAGGTAATCGTTGTCTCCAGCGGTGAATGTAACAGGTTCTCTCGGCAAGCGTTCGATATCGAACAGTTCTTGGAGCTCTTGCATTTCTATCGGCCTTGGGCAATCCAGCATGCCTGAGAAGTAGCCGATCAGGCCGAGAATTTTCTGGGCCGTCGCACCCTGGTCACGGTAGTAACTGAGCCGGGTATTTCCGTGTCGCTTCGCCAGACGATGGCCGTCGGGTCCAAGGATCAGAGGTAAGTGCCAGTATTGAGGCTCGTGGTTTATCCCCAAAAGCTTGCGAAGGTGTTTTTGTCTGGCTGCTGAGTCCAGCAAATCGTCCCCGCGCAGGATCGCATTCACGCCGGTTTCGGCGTCGTCGATAACCACCGCCAGTTGGTAAGCGGCGCCTTGGTTTTTTTTGAAAATGACGAAGTCACCGCACAAGCCAGAGAGGTTGTACCTGGCCGGGCCTGCGAAATGGTCGTCAATTTCAATTTCGTCGGCGTTGACGGCCACCCGCCAGGCGGGCATCGAGCCGGTTTGTTTTTGGGCGGTGCAGGCATCGACGAAGCGATCGCGGCAGGTGCCGGGATAGGCAACCAACCCATCGTCGTGGTGTGGCGCGCCGCCGGCCAGTTCGATATCCTTTCGGCTGCAGATGCAGGGGTAGGCATGGCCGGAAGCGATAAGTTTATCCAGTGCGCGGCGGTAGATGTCCTGGCGATCTGATTGGTAAAGGATTGGCTGATCCCAGGTGAGTCCCAGCCAGGCCAGGTCCGATAGCATCTGCTTAGTTGCGTCGGTTTTAATTCGCGGGCTATCGAGGTCTTCAACGCGCATTAGAACCTGCCAGTTGAGCTGGTGGGCGAGTAGATAATTTATCACGAACGTCCGGGCATTGCCTAAGTGCAGAGCTCCAGTCGGTGATGGTGCGAGTCTTGTAACGCCTCTTGTCATGTTGATCCCGAAAAAGTTTTGCGGCCACCTAGTTTACCACACCCTGGCCTTACTTTGGCCAGTAAGAACTATCCTGCAGCTTGACAGGCCTCGTTCGGCGTTCTACCTTTCTTGGAACTTCTCGGCTCGGGCGACGGCCCGGCCCATTTTGAATAGGTCGGATGCAAATGGAACTAGATTCTTCCATTGATACGTCACAGCAGGTGCAAAAGTCTGCCGCTGCCCACATGGCCGATGATATTACCATCATTTTGCTGGTTATCATCGCGGTCGTTGGCATTACCCTTCATGCTCCGTCTGATCTACAGGCCTACGCACAAGTGTGGAATATCGGTGCAGGGATGGGCATGCTCGAAAATGACGAATATATCCTGCCGCGAAACCAGAGCGGGGATGTTGCTGTTAAGGGGCAGCTGTTTCCGTGGTTAGTGGCCCTTGCGATATCGCTGACCGGCATTTACGAGGAGTACGTTTTCCGGGCGCCGACGATCTTAGCTTCACTGGCAAGCGGGATAATGGTCTATTTTCTCGCCAGGCGGTGGTATGGCAGGTCTATCGGTGTCTGGTCAGGCTGTCTCTGGGCGGCAGCAATACATATGCGAAAACTCATGGCGATTGCCACGACGGATATGTTGGTCTCGCTGTGGATATTGGTAAGTATCTTTTGTGTGGATCGGCTGTTGTTCCATCCGGGGCGGTCGTCGCGGCGATGGGCCTGGGCTGTCGGATTCTGGGCAGCTATGATCTTAGCGGCGCTATCCAAGGGATGGGGGATAATTAACTTCGCAGTCGTTGGCGGTTTTGTGGCAGCCGGTGCAGCTTTGATGCCCGGGTTTAAAGTTCTCAGGCGAACCGAGGGCTTTTTTGCCAAGAGCCTCTTTTTATTGCGTCTGCTGTTGCGTCGTTGGTGGCGGGCTATCAAGGCTGTCAAATTGCTGTGGGGCCTGCTCGCATTTGCAGCGGTCTTTATTCCGTTGTGGATGGCGATGCTTTCTAAAGGCGGTAAGGAATTTCAGGAAGTGGTTTACTTCGAGGTTTGGCAGCGGTTCAGCGGAACCGGTGCCAGCCCGCCGGCGGCCTCTAGAGTTCCACCGGTCCTGATTATGTTCTATTACCTTCTTCCAACGTCGATTTTCGCAGTTGGCGCGATGCTGCTAATTAAGCCTCGAAAGTGGTTCGCTCGCAGGGGTCCGATTTTGCTGCCTTTGGTCTGGTTACTTTCGGTGCTGGTTCCATTTTCCATGGCACACGGATTCAGGCCTGACTATCTCCTGCCGTGCTACGGGGCTGTTGCTATGATGGCAGCCTGGGCGATAGCTCGGATGGTGCAACTGGGGCCTTCAGGTGGGGCTGTTGTGGGGGTGTTGAGGCACGTTTTTGCCGGCCCGGCAGTGCTTATGGGGGCCTGCCTCACGGTTATCCCATGGGTATACCTTTTCCACGATAAAATGCCGGCCTTTGTTACAAAAGTCTTTCCAATGCCGGTTATTTTCCCTCCACAAACCAGGGGGATGTTCTGGATCCTGATTGCCATCGGTATCGTCGTATTGCTCTGGTCGGTGCGGTTCAGCCTGCGTTGGAAGATCAAGCCGGTTATCGCCCTTACGATTCTGGGGATGCTTGGCGTGATGTCGCTTTATAGCAATGGTATTGGTGACCAGGCCAAGGGCGACGGCGAGCGAATCTATAACTTTGCCACCGCTGCGGGCAATATCATGGGTAGCGATAAATTTTGCACGAACTATACCCAGAAACTCGGTATCGAACTTTTCATCGGCAGGTTCGGAAAGCCTGTTAAAACCATCAAAGAAATACGAAATTCCAACGCCAAGTGGTTGATAACTTCCGACTGGGCGATGCGCAGAACCTCGCCGGATTTAACCATCTCTGATATTGGCAGGATGCACTTGCAAATCGGGCCGATTGATACGGATCGGAATCACGGTAAGTTGTATCTTATCCGGCTGGACTGAGCCTACCTGGTTATCAGCCCTGATCGTCGGGTTTGGGTTGACCTGTTCTGATGTGGGCGCGGGCTTATGCCTGTATGACTGGCTCAGTTGTATTTGGTGAAGCTGTACATTACCCCCTGTTTATGAGATAATTTCCCCTGGACCTTGGATATCTCTCTGGTCGTGTGATCGGGCGGATTTGCTTGATTTAGCAGCCAGACTTTAATTTTCAGATTAGAGAGGCTTGATAGTGGTCAAGGAAGACAATCCCGCCAGTGACGCCCCCGAAGATGCCGATGACTCGGCCTCGGCCCCGGAGACTACAGTAGCTCCAGTGAAGGATCTTAGCATTCGCGATCTGCCCATCGAACAGGAGATGCGAGAGAGCTATTTGACTTACGCCATGAGTACGATCATGGATCGTGCTCTGCCTGATGTACGGGACGGCCTGAAGCCTTCCCAGCGGCGTATTCTCGTTGCGATGAACGACCTGAACCTCGGCCCGCGATCCAAGCACCGTAAGAGCGCAAAAATTGCAGGCGACACCTCCGGAAACTATCACCCACACGGCGAGGGTGTTGTCTATCCCACGATGGTCCGAATGGGCCAGGCATGGTCCATGCGTTACCGACTGGTTGACCCGCAAGGTAATTTCGGCTCGATCGATGGCGATCCTCCGGCGGCGATGCGGTATACCGAAGCGAGGATGACTGCCCCTGCTTCGGAGATGATGGCTGACCTTAATCTCGACACGGTAGACAAACAGCCCAATTACGACGATACGCGGACCGAGCCGACCGTCTTGCCGGCGAAGTTCCCTAACTTGATCGTCAACGGCGGACAGGGCATTGCCGTCGGCATGGCTACCAGCCTTCCACCTCACAACCTGACAGAGGTTTCTGACGCACTGGTACATCTGCTTGATAACCCGGATGCTACTATTGAAGATCTTATGCAGTTCATCAAAGGGCCTGACTTCCCGACAGGCGGGCAGATTTGCGGAGTCCGGGGAATTCTCGACGGCTATCGTACCGGAAGGGGCAAGATTCTTGTCCGCGGCCGGATGCACGTCGAAGAAGCCGCCAAGGGCAATAAAGCCCAGATCATAGTTACTGAGATACCTTACCAGGTTTTGAAAACCACGATAATCGAGCGGATTGCCGATCTGGTCAAGTCGGGCAAGATCCCCGGCATAATGGACATCCAGGACCACTCCGACCGCACCGGCATGCGGATCGTGATTGATCTTCGTCGTGGCGAAGAGCCGGACGTGGTTCTCAACCAGCTTTATAGATACTCCCCGCTCCAGTCGACCTTCAGCATTATCAATATCGCGTTGATAAACCGTGCACCCAGGACGTTGACGCTCAAGGATATGCTCGTGAGTTTCCTGGATCATCGCAAGGACGTCATACGCCGCCGGACCGCGTTTTTGCTGCGTAGGGCGCGTCAACGGGCACACGTGCTGGAGGGGCTGATTCTAGCCACCGCCGACATCGATAAAATCATCGAGATCGTCAAGACCTCCCCCGACGTACCCACTGCACGGCAGCGATTGATGGCCCATGCGCTGCGTCTGGATGAGCAGGCATCGCTGATCAAGATACTGCCTGAATCGTTTGTTAAGCAGATCAAGGGGATAGATCAGTTTCTTACCGGCGTCCAGGCTGACGCTATATTGACGATGCAGCTTCAGAGGCTGACCGGGCTGGAGACTGAGAAGTTAGCGGGAGACTATTCTAAGCTGGTCGAAGAGATCGAAGGCCATGAGGCTATTCTTACCGATGAGTCGCTGCTTGTCGATGTGATCCGCGAAGACATCTTCGAGATGAAGGAGAAGTACGGGGATGCCCGTCGCACTGAGATCATCGGCGATGTGGGCGATTTTAACATTGAAGATTTGATCGCTGAAGAAGACGTCGTAGTTACGCTAACCCATGCCGGCTATGTCAAGCGGATGCCCGTTGCTACCTACCGTAAGCAGGGAAGGGGCGGCCAGGGCGTTATCGGCGGCGATTCGAAGGAAGGTGACTTCGTCGAGGAACTGTTCATCGCATCGACTCATGATTACCTGCTGATTCTGCTCGATAGCGGCAGGATGCACTGGCTGAAGGTTTACGATATACCGGCATTGCCCAGAACTGCTCGCGGCAGAGCGATTGTGAACCTCCTTGGCATGGCTGCCAACGAGAAGATCTGTGCCGTTGTACCGGTCCGTGATTTCGAAAAGGGCTGTCTGGTTACTGCCACGCGGCGAGGACAGATCAAAAAGACTGCCCTTAAGGCCTATGCGAAGCCGCGTCGCGGCGGGATTATCGCCACGGGCATAAACCAAGGCGATGTGGTTATCGGTGCAGCCGTCACCAGTGGCGAAGATCAGATTGTTCTCGGCACTGCCGGTGGTATGGCTATCCGGTTTAACGAGACTGACGTCCGTTCTATGGGCAGAACCGCTGCTGGGGTCAAGGGCATCCGCTTGCGGAAAGACGATGAAGTTGTGGATATGGTTATTATTGATCCGACAGCCACGCTTCTGACAGCTTGCGAGAACGGCTTCGGCAAGCGAACGAATTTCGACGAATACCGCGTTCAATCACGAGGCGGCAAAGGCGTGATCAATATCCGCACCGAGCCTCGCAACGGCAAAGTTGTCGGCATGAAGTCCATTCACGATGCCGATGAGCTGATGCTGATAACTTCCGGCGGAATGGTTGTCAGGTCCGGCGTGGACGAGATGCGAACTATCGGACGAGCCACCCAGGGCGTGCGCGTAATGACACTCAAGAAAAACGATAAGCTGGTCTCCGTTGCGCGAGTGATCGTCAACGACGAGGACAAGTTACCTGAAGATAGCGAAGAACCGGCATCTGATGGGCCGGCTGGAGAAGCTTCAATAGACCAAAGCGCCCCGCAAGCCCAGCAATCCCCGGATGAAGATGTGACAATGCTCTAGCTGGCTCAGGAATCTTCGACTGGAGCCATCGTATCGTCAGGGTCCGGGTTCAGTTCGACAGCGGCGTTAAGCGATATGTGGAAAGTAGTGCCCACCTCGATTTCCGATTCCACGTCTATCGTGCCGTGGTGCTCCGCGAAGATTTTTTTGGCTACCGCCAAGCCCAGCCCCGTGCCTTTTTGACCCTTTGCTGAATAGAAGGGCGTAAAAATTTCTTCGAGGAACTGGGGTTCTATTCCATGGCCGTTATCTGATATGGAGGCAACGACATTTTTGGCCGTCTGTTCGTATTCAGTCGTAACGGTGATGACGCCGGTATCATTTTCCACAGCGTCTAATGCATTGTTAAGCAGGTTCAGGAACGCCTGGTTGAGGCCTGAGGAATCTCCCGGGATTGGCGGCAGATGGTCGAAGTCCGTTGCCAGGGTGATACCAAGCTCATTAGCTCTTGGCCTGACCAGTTCAACGCATTCATTCAGGACACCGTTAAGGTTGATGTTCTCCAGCAATGGATCACGGTCTTTAGAGAACGTGAGCATGTTCAGGATAAGCTCGTTGATTCGTCCAAGGCCTCGCTGAACCATAGGCCAGGAATCCTGGGCTTTGGTCAGGTTCTCAGCCTTGAGGCCCATCTCGACAAGGTCAATCCCGGCATTGAGGGCCTGGAGTATGTTTTTGATATGATGGCTAAGGACAGCTACAGTCTCTCCCGTAGCAGCCAGTCGTTCAGATTTAACCGCCGACTCGTATAAACGGACGTTTTCGATAGCCAGGCCTGTCTGGAAGCCAATCGCCGTAAGTAAACGCAACTGCTCGGTGGTGTAGGTGTGTTCTGATACACTGCAATCCAGGTGGATCACGCCTAAGATCCGGTCTCTGCCCTTGATCGGAACGCAAATGGCGGAACGAATTCCATAATCATGCACGCTTTTGCCGGAGGCAAATCGTTTGTCGGACATGGCGTTTGAGCTTAGTATGCCGATTTCCTTGGAAACTACCTCGGAGATAATTGTCCGCGAAATGGGCAGTTGCTTATCTGATCCACCGTCAGCAAGTAGTGAAGCTGCTGGGGTAAGTTCTCCCTTCTCATCGATTAGAATGACATAGCCATGGTCGGCCTGAATTACCTCGATAATTTTGTCCAGAGTTTTGTGCAGAAGCGAGTCGGTCGTAAATTGAGAACCGATTTCTGTAATCAGGTCGTAAAGAATCCTGAGGTTCCCGATAGCCTGCAACCCTGCTTCGGCGGTGGGGATGATTACCGACTCTTCGCTGCTTTTAACCGTAGCTACGATGGCGGCATCGACCAGCTGACCTGATTCGTCCACGTCTAAGCTTGGTGAGGTGCTGCCAGCGCCGAAGATCAGCAGTGTCGACCCGCAGCGGATCTGATCGCCGCGATTAAGAGGCGTCGACTTGATTATACGCACTCCATTGAGAAACGTACCGTTGGCTGAGCCCATATCGACCAGCATCCAATGCCCATCCTGGCGCTCTAACTGGGCGTGCTGGCGAGATACGGTCCCGTCAGAAAGGTCGACAGTCTCAGATTCCCTTCCGATGATGTTCTCGGAGCGGGAAAGATTGTAAGTTCGACCCTTATCCGGACCCTGGATGACCTGAATCGAGGCCAATTGCTTTCCTCATAAATTACAGCTACTTCGACCTTATAACGTAAAAAACTCTTAGCCTCTTGCACCGAAGCCAACAAAACTTTCATGGGTCATTGAAAGCCCCAGCCGATCACCTGTATTCTACCTATTTGCCCGATGCTCCACAGTATTATTCGTCTGCCCCGAGCTACAGGGCAATTGCATAAAGCAGATCACCGACATGTTTCCGAGAAACGAATGTCCATTACAGCCAACCCATGACAGCCAATTTAATAATAAAGCCCGCTTATGATAAAGTCAAATTCAGTGAGCAATGAACGGGTTGGTTCGTCGCTCGACGCCGATCGTTGTTTTGGGCCCGTGGCCGGGAAGGACCTGTGTATCATCAGGTAGGACCAAAAGTTGATCCCTGATGTTTGTTATGAGCTGATTCATGTTTGCCCCGGGAATATCGGTCCGGCCTACACTTGAAGCGAAAAGTGCATCCCCGGTAAGTACTACCGACGCCTGGCTGCAGTAGAAGCTCACGCCTCGTTTCGTATGGCCTGAGGTGTCCAATACCTGCCAGGCCGTCGGGCCGATCATCTGGGCCGTGCCGGGCTCTAAGAGTTGATCCGCACTGGGGCAAGTTACGTTCAAGCCAAACGGTGCCGATAAATTGGCGTTGGCATCTGTGAGCATGTCGGCTTCACCTGCAGGACAACAGAGCCTTATTTCAGGAAATGTGTCCTTGAGTGCGTTTACTCCGGCGATGTGGTCCCCATGGCCGTGGGTCAGCCAAATCCTGCCCGGTTCGATTTGCTCGTCGAGAAGGTACTGAACCAACGGGTCGGGGTCCATTCCCGGATCGACCACGACGCATGCCCCGCCCGATCGCAGCAGATAGGTGTTGGTCTGGAGCGGCCCCAGCACAAAGGTTTCGATCTCAAGTGCCGGTCGGCTCATTTGCTCCGGTCCAGATACTTGTTAATCGATCTTACAATGTCAGGCTGATCGTCTTCGTCGTCGGCAAGGCCGACAATTTTCCGCTCCCGCATGGCATTTTCAGGTGAATCTGATGCATGCGCACCGTTTCGCATCAGGTCCCTTCCGAAGTCGCTCCTGACCGTTCCAGGCTCGGCCTTGGTCGGATCGGTCGAACCAAGTACGTTACGGATTTTCTCGATAGCGTTGGGGCCTTCGTAAAGCAGGGCCAGGCATTTAGTCTTGCTGGCTGTGGCTTTTTCGTCGGGGTCTGTAATGTCGTCCGGGTTCACGCCGGTCATGTACTCGACAATTCTGTTGAATTCGGTTGAGGCGTTACGCTCGGCAAGATGATCGGCAAGAACTTCGGCGTCGGATTCGGTGAACTCAAAACCGAACGAGTTTGCCAGCTGGTCGTGGACTATCCGGGTGACATTACCCTTGAGTTTGGTAACGAAAATATCTTTAAGCGGGCCGTAGAATTGCTCGCCTTGAGCGACCGTCATATTGAACAGCTTAGCACCGACAATCCTTAAACCAGTTAGGCTGAAGGCATCGATGATATTGCCAGCCCTGCGGCTTCGTCGTTCAAAGTTGTCCGGCTTGAGCATTACCAGCGAGACCTGTGCGTCATCCGCTTCGTATTTAATGCGGCCTTCCAGGATCCCGCCGTCCGAAGCTGCGAAGTCTGCGAAGAGTTTTAAATGCTCGTCGTTAATGTTAGGGTTGGGGCAGGTAATTACAGCCGGCTCGAAGTAATGGATCTGACCTGTCTCATCGCGGAAAAAGTCCCCATATGTTCCGCGGATTGTCTCGCCTTCTGGATGTTCGGTAAACCCGCCAATCACATCTTCTTTCAGGTGCCGCACAGCCTCATTGCCTTTGAATAACAGCAACATGCACCTGGGGAGATAGCCCCACGGATTATTCTGTCGCATTGACTGGTCCAGGTAGTTCTGCCACGCCTGTGCGATGGCTGGATCCATTCCTTCCACACATATAACTTCCTTGTAAGCGTCGATGAACTTGTCGGATAAAACGTACATACGAGCTCCGACGAACTCCAAATGAGCGTAGGCCAGCAGGCGGGAGATAATTCCGCCGGTGCGGCTTTTATAGAGGCTGTAAGGGGTAATTAATGCATATGCCAGTTGCTCGCTCACTTGAGATATCTCCTGTAACCAAAAAAATGCGTTACACAGCCGATGGTTCGCTGCTGCTAAAAAACTGCTTAGCACTGCTAACCGTTCACTGTTGCTTAAAAAGATTACTTAATGCGGCCGACGGGTTTACTGCCGTCAAAAAAGTCTCTCGGGTCGGTTATGTTTCCGGTGATCGCGCTTGCTGCTGCGGTAAGCGGACTCGCCAGATAAATCTGGGCCTCCTTGTGGCCCATCCTGCCTGGGAAGTTGCGGTTAGTTGTCGAGACGATCGTCAGCGGTTCGTTGGCCCGGCCGAAGGTGTCTACAGGCCCGCCCAGACACGCGGCGCAGCTGGCAGGTCCGATCTTACAGCCTGCACCTGTGAATATCTGCCGCAAGGTCTTGGTGTCTACTGTCTGGATGTCCAGTTGGGCATCGACTGTGGTTGTTGCAGGAACGATGAAGGTGTCGACCGTAACTTTATTACCTATCAGCACATGAGCGGCGGCGATAAAGTCAGTGATCTTTCCGCCCGTGCATGAGCCTATGTAAGAGCGGTCGATTTTCACATCGGAAAGTTCGCGGGCGAGGGCACGGTTGCCGGGTGAATGCGGGCAGGCCACCGTCGGCTCGAGTTTCTCAGCCTTGATTTGCGTAACCGATGCGTATTGGGCGTCAGGGTCTGATTCATAAGTCGTATATGACTTGTCGGTCCTTGCCTGAACGTACTTTGCAGTTACATCATCTGCGGCGATGATGCCGTTTTTTCCGCCGGCTTCGATGGCCATGTTACAGATGGTCATCCTCTCGTCCATGTCCAGTTGCGATATCGCGCTTCCGGCGAATTCCATCGCACAGTACGTTGCGCCGTCGGCGCCAATTTCGCCGATCACGTGGAGGATAATGTCCTTACCCATTACGTAACCGCCCAGGTCGCCGTCTACGACAAACTTCATCGTGGTCGGAACCTTTAGCCAGAGCTTACCGGTGCCCATAACGTAAGCTGCATCGGTGTTTCCGATTCCCGAAGCGAACTGGCCGAACGCACCGTGTGTGCAAGTATGGCTGTCGGTTCCCAGCAGAAGCTCGCCCGGACGAGTGTGGCCGTTCTCCGGCAGGGATACATGGCAGACGCCTTCATAGTTTGTTGCGTCAGGGTCTTCGTAGGGACAGGGAATTCCCTGCTGGTCCGGCGAGACAAAGTCGGCGTCGTAAAAATGGATGATGCCCTTACGCGCGGCGAAATCTCTGAGGATTTGGATATTACGGTGGGCCTTAGTGTCGGCTGTGAAAATATAGTGATCCGGTATGATCACCACGTTTTCCTTATCGAATACATCGGCATCGGGGCCGAACTGCTCATCGAAAATGCCGATCGTGGCCGGCCCGCATATGTCATGCGTCATCAGAACATCGACGTTGCACCAGAGGTTTTCGCCCGGTACGACTTTATCCTTACCGGCGTGTGCGGCGAGGATCTTCTCGGTTATGGTCATGCCCATACCTAAACTCCAAGGACAACACTATCACAAGAGACAAATACTACGGACTGGCTGGCTGGGAATCAACGGCTGATGGTGGCCTGGGACCTAGATATTACTGGCAATCGCACTGCCCAGGCCTTGGGCGGTGTGAGATTCAGCCGTTAAGGCCGGCTCGAGGCCATGGCTTTCAAGTGCCCCAGCGGTTACCGGGCCAATGGCAGCGAGCTTAATTCCGGAAAGATTCAAACCCGCCTGGCTGGCCAGGGCGAGAAAGTTATCAACAGTAGAGGCCGAGGTGAACGTTATCCAATCAACCCGCCCAGCCCGGATTGCCTCTATCGCCAGTTCGGGAAGATTCCCAGGCCGACCAGTGCAGTAGGAATTGGCTTCGGTTACCTCGGCTAGGGCTGATCGAAGAGCATCGGGCAAGTTCGGCTTGGCAATATCGGTTCGGGCAAGAAGCAGTTTTTTCCCGTCAATACCATCGGCGATCAGGGCCTCAGCTAAGGCTGCGGTTGTGTGAGGCTGGGCTATCAGGTCCGGCTTTATGAAAAATTCCCCCAGGGAAGCTGCGGAGGAAGGTCCGGTGACGGCAATTTTGAGCGAACCCAAAGCTCTTGCATCGAGAGACAGTTCACCCAGCCGGTCAAAGAAACCTCGGACACCGTTTGAACTTGTAAGCACCAGCCAGTCAAACTGATTCAATCGAGCGATGGCTGAATCTAATTCGTCAAAGCATTTCGGTTTGTCGATCTCGATGGCAGGGGCGTAAATAACCTCTGCCCCATGGGTGGATAACAATCGGCCTAGCTCGCCTGCTTGATCCATCGGCCTGGTTACCAGCACCGTCTGACCGAACATTGGTAGTTTCTCGAACCACCCCAGCCGATCGTGCATCTTTACTACCTCGCCAACGATCACAAGCGATGGCGGGGTAATTCCAGCCTTGACGGCCTGGCCAGAAAGCGTCTCCAGCGTCGCAACTAACGTTTTTTGCTGCGGGGTAGATGCGCGATGGACAATGGCGGCTGGTGTCTTGGGGGATCGACCTGCCTGGATCAATCTGCTGGTGATTTGCTGAAGGTTGCTCACCCCCATGTAGAAGATGACGGTGTCTATTCGTGCCAGCGCGTCGAAATCGACAGCAGATTCAGCTTTATCCGGCTGTTCATGTCCGGTAACAAACACCACCGATGAAGCGACCCTGCGATCGGTTAACGGGATCCCTGCATAAGCGGCTGCTACCTGTGCGGCGGTAATGCCGGGGATGATCCTAAACGGAATTCCAGCCTCGGCCAGCGCGTCAGCCTCCTCGCCACCGCGCCCAAATATGAGCGGATCCCCACCTTTTAATCTGACTACTACCCTGCCTGGCTGACATTTTTCGACCAAAAGGCGGTTAATCTGGTTCTGGCTCATGGCATGAGAGCCAGGGGTCTTACCCACGTCAATCAACTCCGTGTCCGGGCCAGCAAGAGCCAATAGCTGCGGCGCCGATAGCCTATCGTAAAGGATTATATCAGCAAGACCTATCCACTCTTTTGCGGCTTGGCTGACGAGGGAAGGATCCCCCGGCCCGGCCCCTATAAGCACGGCTAGTCCATGGTTTTCTGTATCGCTATGCATGAGGGGCATTATAGGCAAAATAGGCAGGTTATACAAAAATTATTAGTACTAATTAAGTGCCCTGCTCGCCAAGCCGATTTTTGAGGTTAGTTGAGATAGTCTAGGAGCAAAAGCTATGTCATATGAAACAGAGCTAGCAATGGAACGAAGACGTCATGCAAGGACGATGCGTAAGGTGCCGATCAGCTCCGTGCGATTGGACCCTGACGGGGGAGATGTCGTTGACAGACTCCATATGATCGATATTTCACGAAGCGGGATGGGTGCGACAGCGGGCCGATTATTCCGCCGAGGCCAGCGTATTATCCTCTCACTTCCATCGGATTGTGATGACGGATACCGCAGCATTTATGCCACGATAATACAGTGTCACCAGGATGGTGAGGACTATCGTGTAGGTTTGGAATTTGACACCACCACGGCGGGGGCATGGGGTGGTCTCGGACGGGCTGTTGCATACGCAGCGTAAATAACGCAAGGCCTTAAGACGCGGATAGATTCATATACGCTTCGTGTTGAGCACCAAGATACCGGAGACGGTCGCTTGGTGTTTTTTTTGCATAGGCGGAGGCTTTGGGTAATCTGTAATTGACGGCTGAGAGGCATTGTCCCTCTTGTATGCTGTGGGTATGCTGGAGGTGGGAACAAAGCCTATGAAAGTCCTTTTCGTATACACTCAGGATCACATTGTATCGCCGCGTAAGCCCCTGGAATTCGCCGAGCAGATGCAATTGGGCATCTCGTATATCTCAGCCGTTCTCAAGGCCCATGGGCATACGACACAATTGGTCGTTGCAAGCAGGTACTTTCGGCGAGCCGGTAGGGAGCTTTTTAAAAAGGCGATTACTGAATTTAAACCTGATCTGATTGCCTACACATCCGTTGGCACCCAGTATGATTTTATTAGTTCATTAGCTGGCTATGCTCGTGGGATTGCCCCGCAAGCTTTCAGCCTGATTGGCGGGCCGCACGCGTCGTTGAATCTGGATGAGGTTATCGACGGGCCTTTCGATGCGATTTGCATAGGGGAAGGTGAGTACCCGACCTTGGAGTTGGTCCAGGCCTTGTCGGAAGGGGAAAGCCCCGACCGGATTGCTAACCTGTGGATTAAGCGGGATGGCGGCCTGCATAAGAACGCGCCCCGGCCTTTTATGGAGGATCTGGACAGCCTACCCTTGCCGGATCGACAGATCTGGTTGGATTGGATCGACCTGCCTGCCAGGCTACGTTTCGCTGTTCTTCTCGGCAGGGGCTGCCCGTTTGAGTGTACCTACTGCTGTAATCACCGAATCAAACAACTCGCGCCGGGGAAATACGTCCGCCTGCGATCAGTGAGTTCTATTGTTGGGGAGATTGATCAATTGGCGAGGCAATGGCCTGGCTTGGATCAGTTATACCTTGAGGTTGAAACGATTGGCCTGAATCGGCCCTGGCTGAGTGAACTCTGCGACGGCTTAGCCGAGTTTAATGCAGGTCGGCCTGAGCCTATTGCGTTTGGCGCTAACCTGCGAATTACTCCCGGATGCGATTTTGCCCAAGTGTTCAGCCAAATGAACAAGGCCAATTTTACATTTATCAATATCGGCATCGAGTCAGGCTCGCAGCGTATTCGCAAAGAGGTGTTGGCCCGGCAATATTCCAATGAAGATGTTATCCGAACTGTGACGCAGGCTCGGGCTGAGGGCCTGGCGGTGGGTATGTTCAATTTAATAGGCGTGCCCAGCGAGACTGTCGAAGATTTTCAAATGACGGTGCAGTTGAATCGCCAGTGTTTACCTGACTGGCTGAATACGTCAATTTTTTATCCGTATGCTGGAACGAGGTTGGCCCAGCGGTGCGCCAGTGAGTCTCTTTTACCTAAGCGAGAAGGTTTGGGTAGGGTCGAACGGGCTGGGGCGGCATTGGATTTGCCGGGGTTCAGCCGGCGGAAAATCTTCCGCAGCTATGTCTGGTTCAACTATTATGTTTATAAGGGCACGAAGCCGTTGCTGAAGATCCTGCTGGGAGTTCTGGAGGCAAGGTTGCTGGTATATCCAAGGGCAATAAGTTGGGCCAGGCGGATAGCTCGAAGCGGACCGGTTCGCGCGATTCGGAAATTAGTTGGAAGGTCGCACTGAAAGAGATGAAAGGTGCGGCGAAACGATTCTGCTTGATCTAGCCGAACCCAGCCGATAAATTACTCCAGCCAGAACAGAGTTAGGGGATTAGTGTAACGGTAGCACGACTGGCTCTGGATCAGTTAGTTAAGGTTCGAATCCTTAATCCCCTGTTTTTGTATAGGGCCTGCAAGCATTGGGCTTGCGGGCCTTTTCTTTGCGCATCGCCTTTGTTTATGGGGGAGTGTGGGACATCGTAGCGTTAGGGTGCGTTAG
>SDBT01002048.1_pt1 | contig 36135 bp, 32 predicted proteins | sample 2277101 | NCBI WGS metagenome assembly SDBT01 (sample SAMN10404973, study PRJNA504765) | marine sediment metagenome | isolation source: marine sediment core GS10_PC15, 103 cmbsf | place: Arctic Ocean: Southern Knipovich Ridge | collected 2010 | reverse complement strand
TTATATGGAGCAACCTATATGGTTTTGGCGCCGGAGCACGAATTGATTAAAAAATTGGAATCTAAGATTAAAAATTTAGAAGAGGTAAAAAAATATATAGAGAAAGCGAAAAAGAAATCAGAAATTGAAAGGACTAGCTTGACCAAAAATAAAACAGGGGTTGAGCTTAAGGGGATAAAAGCGATAAATCCGGCGAATAAAGAGAAAATTCCAGTTTTTATTGCTGATTATGTTTTGTCTTCTTACGGCACCGGCGCAATCATGGCAGTTCCGGCTCATGATGAACGCGACTGGGATTTCGTGGAGAAATACAATTTGCCGATACAAGAAGTGATAGTTCCCAAAAGAGTAGATAAAAGAAACCCCCCAATTTCCGGAAAAAAGAAAATTGAAAGGAGAAATGTTCATGTTTTTATACGCAATCCAAAAGACAAAAAAATTCTTTGTTTGAAATGGAAAAAGTTTCCATGGATAACTTTTCCAATGGGCGGGATTGAGAAAGGGGAAAGTATTATTGAGGCGGCTAAAAGAGAAGCGCGTGAAGAAACCGGATATAAAAACTTTAAAAATGCCAAAATTTTAGGCGGGCAAGTTAGGGCGGAATATTTTGCGGCCCATAAAGACGAAAATAGAGTTTCTTATACTAATCTGGTTTCGCTTGAGTTAGAAAATAAAGAAAAAAACAGTGTGGCCGAGCACGAACACGATTCTCACGAACCGTTTTGGGTAGAACTTTCAAAATTAACCACTGATTATATGGTTCACGCGGAAATGGATATATGGCTTGAAAGAATTAGTAAAGAACCTAGGTCTTATATTGGCGACGGAATTCTTATTAATTCTGGGAAATTTGACGGGATGGATTCTGAAAAAGCAAAATCGGAAATTACAAAATTCGTGAATGGAAAAACTAAGGTTCAATACCGCCTTCGCGATTGGCTTATTTCAAGACAACGGTATTGGGGGCCGCCAATTCCTATGATTTATTGTGAATATTGTGCTAAAGAAAAAAAAGGAGAATATCCGCCAGCTGGCGGAATGCCGGGTTGGTACGCAGTTTCAGAAAAAGATTTGCCGGTAGAATTGCCATTAGTGAAAGATTTTCGGCCGCAAGGCAAAGGAAAATCGCCATTAGCGTCCGTAAAAAGTTTTTACGAAGTTAAATGTCCGGCCTGCGGGAAGAAGGCGAGGCGCGAGACAGATGTCTCTGATACCTTTTTTGATTCCTCTTGGTATTATCTCCGTTATCTGACTCCGAATAATAAAAAATCTGCTTGGGATTCTAATATAGTTAAAAAATGGCTTCCGACAAATATGTATATAGGTGGAGCAGAACACTCGGTTCTTCACTTGCTTTATGTCAGGTTTGTGGCAATGGCACTTTATGATTGGGGAATGATTAGTTTCAACGAGCCGTTCAAGAAATTCCGCGCCCACGGACTTATTATCAAAGAAGGCGCAAAAATGTCCAAGTCAAAGGGTAATGTTGTTAATCCGGATGAATATGTAAAAAGATTTGGGGCTGACACATTGAGAATGTACCTTATGTTTTTAGCTCCTTTTGAACAGGGCGGAAGTTTCAGGGACTCGGCCGTAATGGGAATTGCCAGATTTTTAAACAGAGTTTGGAAAATTTTTAACGGTTATTCGGCCGGAAAATATTCAAAACCGGATAAAAAAGTTCAAAAAGTTTTTCACCAAGCGATTAAGAAAATAACCGAAGACATAGAATCTTTAAGCTATAATACTGCAATAAGTTCATTAATGATTCTTTTAAATGAAATGGAATCCAATGAAAAATTATTGGAAAGAAAGGATATGGAAACATTTTTAAAACTTTTAGCTCCTTTTGCTCCACATATGACAGAAGAATTATGGCATCAACTGGGAAATAAAAAGAGCGTTCATATTCAGCTATGGCCAAAATATGACGAGAAAATGATTATTGAGGATTTATTCAGTCTTGTAATTCAAATAAACGGTAAGCTTAGGGATACTATTGAGATGCCAGTTGGGGCAAGCGATAAAAAAATTAAAGAAAGGGCATTAGTAAGCGAAAAAATCAAAAAGTTTTTGGACGGCAAAAAACCAAAGAAGTTTATTATTGTCAAAAATCGGCTGATAAATATAGTGGTATAAAAATATGGGAAATAAAAAATATTATGGAAAATAGTAATTTAGAAAAATGTCCGTTTTGTCGGATAGTTAATGGAAAAGAAAAAAGAGATACAGTTTCAGATACTGATACAATAGCGGTACTTACACCCTTAAAGCCAGTGACACAGGGCCACGTGTTAGTGATTCCCAAATTCCACTGTGAAAATATTTTAGATATACCAGGGGACTCATTAAGCGATTTAATTATTGTAGTGCAAAAAGAGGCAAAGCGGATTATAGGGATAAACGAGGTAACTGGAATTAATATTGTAAGCAATAATGGGCTTGATGCGGGGCAAAGCATATTTCATCTTCACATACACGTTATTCCCAGACGCTTAGATGATGGCAAGAAACTTATTTTTAAAAAGTTATAGGTATCTAATATAAATATATTTTAGAAACGACTGTAAAAAATATTGTTTATATAGCAACAATAAAAGATTGACAAGGTTCTTTTCTCTATATATAATCTGAACCGATGAGTGAAAATAATCTTGAACCCCGACGCTCCGATGAAAAGTCGGAGGTCAGAGCCCCGACTGAAATGTCGGGGAAAAATAAAAAACATACCCCAACTGAAACGTCGGGGGAAGAAATAAAAGATGAGAATGAACTTTCCAGATGTCAAAAAGAAAAAGACGAATATTTAGACGGATGGAAACGAACAAAAGCGGACCTAATAAATTACAAAAAAGACGAAGCAAAAAGATTTGAACAAATAGCTAGATTTTCCAACGAGATTTTAATAAGAGACCTGATTGTGGTTTTAGACAGTTTTGATTTAGCTTTAATTTCCTTGGAAGAGGAAAGCGAAAAGAAAACGCAAAAAGGGCTTTATTTAATCCGCCAACAGTTGGAAGATATTTTGAGGCAGCAAGGATTGGAAAGGATAATAGTTTCGGTCGGGAATGCTTTTGACCCGGCTCTTCATGAAGCTATTGCGTCCGTTGAATCGGATAAGCCGTCAGGAATAGTTGTCGAAGAAGTCGAACGCGGATATCTTTTTAACGGGAAATTAATAAGGCCGGCGAGGGTTAAAGTTAGCAAATAAATTTAAATAACATGGGCAAAATTTTAGGAATAGATTTAGGCACAACTAATTCGGCTATGGCCGTTATGGAAGGCGGGGAGCCAAAAGTTTTGGAAAACAGCGAGGGCAATAGAACTATGCCGTCTATTGTCGCAATTTCAAAATCAAATGAGCGTTTAATCGGCCTTTTGGCAAAGCGCCAAACGGTTGTTAATCCCAAAAACACCGTTTTTTCAGTCAAGCGCCTGATAGGAAGGAATTTTGACGACCCGGAAGTCCAGCGCGACAAAACTTGGTTTCCTTTTGATATTCAGAAATCCGCGACTGGCGGAGTGGAGATAAAGATGGCTGATTCGCCAACTGGCGGATGGTATAAGCCGGAAGAAATTTCAGCAATGGTTTTGGGAAAATTAAAAGCGGATGCGGAGGCGAAGCTTGGAGAAAAAATAGAAGAAGCGGTGATTACCGTCCCGGCTTATTTTGACGATGCCCAAAGACAGGCGACAAAAAACGCAGGAGAAATCGCCGGATTTAAAGTAAGGAGAATAATTAATGAGCCGACGGCCGCTGCGCTTGCTTATGGATTAAACAAAAAGAAAAACGAAAAAATAGTAGTTTATGACTTTGGTGGAGGAACTTTTGATATTTCCGTTCTTGAAGTCGGAGATGATGTTGTTGAGGTTAAATCAACCGGAGGAGATACTCATTTAGGCGGAGACGACTTCGACAAAAAAATAATTGATTTTCTTGTTGAAGAATATAAAAAACAGGAAGGCATAGATATTTCCAAAGATACTTTGGCGCTTCAGCGCTTGAAAGAAGCGGCAGAGAAGGCCAAGCACGAGCTTTCAACTATTTTTGAAACGGAAATTAATCTTCCCTATATAACTTCCGACGCATCAGGACCAAAACATTTTCTTATTAAGTTTACCCGCGCTAAATTAGAAGAATTAGTTAAAGACGAAATTGAACGTTCAATAGAATTGGTTAAAAAGGCAATTAATGATGCCAAATTAAAATTATCCGATATTGATGAAATGATTATTGTCGGAGGACAGACTAGAATGCCGGCAATTCAAGAAGCCGTTAAAAAACTTTTTGGAAAGGAGCCGCATCGTGGAATAAACCCTGACGAAGTAGTTGCTATTGGCGCAGCAATACAGGCAGGAATTTTCCAGGGAGACGTTAAAGATGTTTTACTTTTAGACGTCACTCCTTTGACTTTAGGCATAGAAACATTAGGTGGGGTGGCAACTCCGATTATTGAAAAAAATACAACTATACCAAGTTCTAAAACACAGGTGTTTTCAACCGCAGCTGACAATCAAACTTCGGTTGAAATTCATATTCTTCAAGGGGAACGCCCGATGGCTTCAGACAACAAAACGCTCGCGAAATTCATTTTGGACGGCATCCCGCCGTCTCCGCGCGGAGTTCCTCAAGTTGAAGTCAGTTTTAATATAGACGCGAACGGAATTTTGAATGTTTCCGCCAAAGATAAAGCAAGCGGAAAATCGCAATCAGTTAAAATAGAAGCGTCAACTCAGCTTTCAAAAGAAGAAGTGGAAAAATTAAAAAATGAAGCCGCCGCGCATGCTTCGGAAGACGCCAAGAAAAAAGAATTAATAGAAGCGAAAAATCAGGCGGAGCAAATGGTATATCTTTCCGAAAAATCATTGAAAGACTTAGGCGATAAAGCTCCGATGGATGTCAAAGAAGAAGTTAATAAAAAAATAGAAGCACTAAAAGCCGTAAAAGACGGAACGGATATCGAAGCCATAAAATCGGCAACGGCGAATCTTTCAGCAGAGATACAAAAAATCGGACAACAGATGTATAATAAAAAAGATGATGAACAAGGGACTGCTCAATCAGGCAACCAGTCAAGTTGAAGGCGATAAGTCAATCAATAAGATAATAATATTGGCGGCTGTCGCAATCATTTTATCTTTTCTTTTTGGTTACTTTTTGAAATCTGCAGTTTTAAATGGTAATACAGGTGACTTTATTTTGCCGTTTTCGGCTGCTTCTTTATTTTTGGTATTTTATTTTTTAAACATTTTATTCATCAAGTCGGTTTGGCGCACAAATTTAATTGTTTTATTGGAAAGTTTAGCTTTTCTTGTTGTTTTTTATAATATGCTTTCGTTTAATCTTTTATTAGGTGCGTTTGCCGCGTTTCTGGTTCTTTTATGGGGAAGTTACGCGGGTCGGAATGAATTGGAAAATATGATGAAAATAAAATTCTGGCGAATAAGCAAAAGAGTAATACCCAAAGGTATATTTGCCTTGGCCTTGTTTATCAGTGTTGTGTATGCTGGTACAGCCATTGAGAAAAAAGACGAATTTTTTATTTCACAATCCACTTTCGAAAAATTAACTGAGCCGGTCGTCCAAAGCGGATTGTTTCAAAAATTTTTCCCGGGCTTCGACGCTAATATTCCAATAAGCCAGCTTTTTGAAAATTTAGCCGAAAAGCAAATAGAAAAAAATCCCCAGCTCGGAGCTTTGCCTTCGGAGGCGAAAAGCCAGTTAGCAAATCAGGCGGCGGCTGAAACGCAAAAAAGATTAAACGAGTTCTTTGGGGTTACGCTTAACTCCAATTTGGATATTCTGGCGGCGATATACGACGCCAGCATAAAAAAAATCGCTTTATTGTCCGGCAATGCGAAGTTAGTGGTTCCTATCACAATTGCCGCTTTGTTGTTTTTAATAATAGTGGGTTTGACTTTACCCATCCGTTGGCTTATAAGTTTGGTAGCATTTCTATTTTATGAAATATTTTTTGCCCTGGGTTTTAGCGAGAAAACATTAGAAGGAAGAAGCAGAGAGATTATATTATTAAAGTAAAAAACTATGGGAGATTATTACAAAATTTTAGGCATTGAGAAAAATGCCAATGAGGATGAAATTAAAAAGGCCTTTAGGAAATTGGCTCATAAGTATCATCCTGACAAGGGAGGAGACGAAAATAAATTTAAAGAAATAAACGAGGCCTATCAGGTTTTATCCAATAAAGAAAAAAGAAACCAATACGACCGGTTTGGCAAAGTTTTCGACGGCGCGGGCGCAGGCGGATTTAATCCTTTTGGCGGGCAGGGAAATCCTTTTGGGGAGGTTCGATTTGATTTCGGCGGGGCGGATTTTGGCGACTTAGGCGACATTTTTGATACCTTTTTTGAAGGGTTAGGAGTAAAACAAAAAAGGCATACTTATCATCGCGGTTCAGATATTCAAATTACGGAGGAAATAACTCTTGAAGAGGCGTTCCACGGCGTCAGAAAAGAAATTGGATATTCGGTAATGGTGCGTTGCGAAAAATGTAGTGGCGTCGGTCATGACCCAAAAATCGGTTTTGACGAGTGTTCGGTTTGCGGAGGAAAGGGTGAAATAAGAGAAACTCGACAGAGCTTCTTTGGTAATTTTGCCCAAGTGAAAAATTGCGAGAAATGTTTCGGTACTGGTCAGATTCCTAAAAAAATCTGTGAGACAAGTAAAGGAAGCGGGAAGGTAAAAGGGCATAAGAAAAATACAATAGAAATTCGTCCGGGCGTAGACAATAATCAGCTTATTAAAGTTCAGTCCGTCGGGGAAGCGGGCGAGCGCGGAGCGCAGGAAGGGGATTTGTACATAAGGATAAGAGTGAAGCCGCATCATATTTTCCGTCGGGTCGGAGAAGATTTGGTTATAAGAAAAGAAGTCAGTATGATTGATTTACTTTTGGATAAAAAAATTGAAGTGCCGATAATCGCGGGCGATAAATTAAAAGTGGACGTTCCGAAAGGGTTTAATCTGAAAGAAAATCTAATAATTAAGAGAGAAGGAATGCCTAGATTCGGTCTGTTAACTGGTGAAGGAAGAGGGAATTTGATTATTGATATGGAAATTAAGACTCCGAAAAAGATGAGCGCTAAAGTAAAAAAGATTCTAGAGGATCTGGAAAATGAGGTTGACTAAAAAACCGGCAATTGCCGGTTTTTTTTATTTGTACGCCCGGAAGGATTCGAACCTTCGACCATCTGCTTAAAAGGCAGCTGCTCTACCGAACTGAGCTACGGGCGCATACTCAGCTCCCCGGGTAGGACTCGAACCTACAACCAATCGATTAACAGTCGATTGCTCTACCATTGAGCTACCGGGGAATATTAAATTATGAACTTTATTATTTTAGTTTTTTAACGGATTTCTGTAAAGACCCTTCATTTTAATACTGTATATTTTTATTTACTTAACACATGGTGTTATAATTAAATTAATGGATAAAATTTGTAAGAAGCACGGACTAACTTATTACTTTAAGAGAAAAGACGGATCTTTCCGCTGCAGTAAATGTGCTTCTTTTTGGGTAATTAATAATAGAAGAAAGAAAAAAGACGAATTGGTAAAATTGTTTGGCGGAAAATGTATACTTTGTGGATATAATAAGTATTCAGGTTCATTAGATTTTCATCATAAAAATTCTAAAAACAAATCTTTTTCTTTAAGCGTTAAAGGATTAAGTTATTCATGGGATAGTATTTTAAAAGAATCTAAAAAATGTGTGCTTTTATGTAAAAATTGCCACACGGAGGTTGAAAATAAAATAACTAAATTATAAAGTTTAAAATGGGTTGTAGGTTCGAGTCCTACCCGGGGAGCACCTATTTGACAGATAGCACATGTATGTGCTATTTTAACTATAGAACATTATATATTCACCAAATAAACCAAGGAGGCATCCGTGAAAGACCTTGAAGCGTTATCCCAAAAAACTGGAATACCTATTGTTTCTTTCAAAGAAGCGCTCAGCATTTCTCTGGAGCCTTGTCTCGCCACAACCGTTGACGAGGCAAAAAAAGCCTATGCTCACACTTCCATCGGCAGTGAAGCGAAAAAAGCTGCACTCGCCAAATGGAATGAGCTTTCCATGAAAGAGGTTAATTCCGCCACAACCGTTGACGAGGCAAAAAAAGCCTACAACCGTGCTCCCGGTGGTAGCGAAACGGAAGAAGCTGCGCTTCGCAGGATGCATGATTTATTTTAAGTGAATGAAAGGTAATACACCGCTGTAGCTTTCGAGCTACAGCGGTTTTTATTTACCCTAAAATAGAAATTAATCCCAATTCTTTCCTGATTTCACCCCAATCAATAGTTCTAAACGCGTTCAATAAGGGGAGCACCTATTTGACAGATAGCACAATAATGTGTTATTTTAATTATAGTTAACCTTTAAAACTAAATAAGAAAGGAGGAGATTATGCTTTCCAGTATTATGCAAGCCTGGGGAGGTATATTTTATCTCCTCAACAAAATTTTTTTCTGCATTGCTGAGCATAACCCCCGGAATAAAAGAATTTGGAAAATATGTTCTTGGATGGTTTATATTATTGGTCTTCCGGCGTGGGTTGTCATATTTATCTGGGAGCATAATTGGATAGCAGCTGCTCTTGAGGCGGGTGGAGCTCCTTCAATGATATTGGGGTTAATCATCGCCTTATCAGGTAAGGGTAAAGAACCTAAGTGGCTGGATTATGTGGCAATAGTATTTGTCATCTGTGGTATTTCATATAGTTTATATGACTTTGGCGGTATTACTACTATTAATCAGGTTTTGGAACTTGGTATAGTGGTTGGATTCCTTATCGGAACATATATGCTGGCTAAGGAACGACCAATTGGATATCTTTGGTTTTTACTAATGAATAGCTCTAACGCCATTCTTATGTATATAGAAAGTTATCCAATGCTTTGCCTGCAACAAATTATTTCGTTCATTGTTATTTTCGACGCTTATCGTTTTAATAAAAAGTGCTTGAAATAACGATAAAGGCCTGGAAGTAATTCTAGGCCTTTTTTATTTTATGAAACTTAATTCATCTAATTCCGTCCTAATTAAAGTCCATTCCAAAGTTCTAAACACGTCCAATAGGGGGAGCACCTATTTGACAGATAGCACATGTATGTGCTATTTTAACTATAGAACATTATATATTCACCAAATAAACCAAGGAGGCATCCGTGAAAGACCTTAACGCATTATCCCAGAAGACTCTGATACCCGAAGCACTTTTTAGAGAAGCGCTCAATATCCCCCCGGAACCTTGTTTCGCGACAACAGTCGAGGAAGCAAAGAAAGCCTACAATCGTGCTCCCGATGGCAGCGAAGCGGAATTAACTGCCCTCCGCAAATGGAACGAGCTTTCCATGGAAAAAGTTTCCGCCGCGACAACAGTCGAGGAAGCAAAGGAAGCCTACAATCGTGCTCCCATTAATGGCGAAGCGAAATTAACTGCCCTCCGCAAATGGAACGAGCTTTCCATGGAAAAAGTTTCCGCCGCGACAACAGTCGAGGAAGCAAGGGAAGCCTACAACTGTGCTCCCAGTAGGGGCGAAGCGGGAACAATTGCGTATGCCAAATGGAACGAGCTTTCCATGGAAGAAGTTTCCGCCGCGACAACAGTCGAGGAAGCAAAGGAAGCCTACAATCGTGCTCCCAGTAATGGCGAAGCGAAAAAAATTGCTCTCTGCAAAATATATGAGCTTTTTTGAGTGAAGAATGGAAATAACACACCGCCATAACTTTCGAGTTATGGCGGCTTTTTATTTATATGCAACAAAAATTAAATCAAAATCTTTTTTAATTTGTATCCAATTCAGAGTTCCAAACGCGTTCAATAAAGGGAGTAAATTAAATTAATAAATAATTAGTTTTTTTTTAGAATAAAATTTGATAGAATAAAGCAGGAAAGGAGGCGAAAATTATGACTGTAATGATTACCCGTTAAATGCCAGCCTGCGCAAAGTCTACACGCGAGGCCTCTCGGGTATAAAAAGAGTAACCTTGTGCTGCCATGTAGATGCTGTTCTTTGAAAAACAATGTTCCGGCGTAAACGTTCGTAGACTGGGTGAACTAGCCGTAGTATGCGAACTTGTTTTAAGGGAATATACTGTTGTGCCCCCAAAGAACAGGGATTTTAGCCCCCATATTTATGGGAAACAACAGATGGCTTCGGCCATGGGCACGTTGGCTGTCCTAGGGAAAGGACGAAACATTCCAAGCTAGCACAAGATAGTCGATATTTTGGACTATCAAAGGGTATTCAAGCTTAGCTTGAATACCCTTATTTTTTTTATGTTTTAATAGGAAGTCTTTTTATATCTTAAAATCCAATTTGATTAATTGAATTCTAATTAAGTTCCAATCCACAGTTCCAAGCGCGTTCAATAGGGGGAGCTATAATTGACAGATATCTAGTTATTTGTTACAGTCGTAACGTTCTTTTATAATTAATAAGCTTAGGTTCTATTTCATGAGCTGGGACTGCGTCGTGTCAACTGCGTGATAAATATTCTAAATACCATGGGAGGTATGCTATGAGAACCATAACAAGTCGTATTAGGGTGGCTATATGTTTGGCTGTTCTAATTGCCCTGTTCCAGGTTGGGGTCGCAATAGCACAACAATCAATGTCGGAGAATTTCCTCAATGGAGAAAAGAAAAATGTTCATTATTTTTATTACGCGTTTGACGTTGGGGTAATTAAAACCTCTTCCCACGAGTTTGAAGTGAGGAAGGATTGGCACCAGATGTTTCTCCCGCCGTCAGACGGGATGACGCTTGGCCGCGCTAAACCAGTGACTTTGGGATTCGGGTTAGGCTATAACAGGCGTTTGGCTGGCAATAGCCAATCATGGCAAATTCGATTACCGATTTCGTATCAGGTTTTCAGTTTAAACCTCAATAGCCCTGTTCATTTCCACTTTGCCAAAGAAGTGGTAGCTGGCACAACCCTAGACTGGTGGAATAGGGTTATGGTTAACGACTTGGTCGTGGAACACTTTACGCCTAGAGTTGGGATTGAAATCGGAAAAGGAAACTATGCGATAGGATTTTCGGTTCAGCACTATCGACTGATGTTGCGAGAGTACCTTGGAAAAAATCGCTCTGGTGACAAAAATACTTCTAAGGTGATAAGTTCTCGGCAAATAGAAAGTGGCGTCAGCTTTCGAGTGGATTTGTTCTTTATAAGAAACCATTTTAATAAGGAATCTATGGGTTTCTATATGGAGTCTATGGGAGGATTTAAGACTGTCAGTCTTGGACTAATGGTATGTATCTAAAGATAAAGTGGGTATTATTGGCTGGAAACTGTAGTTTCCAGCCAATTTTTTATACTTAAGTTTCTTTCAATACAAGGTTAGGAAAAAGATTTAAAATATTATTGTACTGGAGATTGTACTTAACTTGTGCCCAATCCACAGTTCCAAACGCGTCTAACAAGGGGAGCAGGCTAGTGAGGCGTTCGGGAAACCGAAATGTCTCATATTTTTGAAAAGGTTCGAGAAAAAATTGCCCTACCCCGATAGGAAATCGAACTTTAAGTATAAATAAAAAGTCGCCGTTTAGGCGATTTTTTGGTAGAATAAAATAATATGTCCAAAACAATCATCGCAATCATTATTATAATAATTGCCGCAGGATTGGGTTATTGGTTTTATCAATCAATATCACTACCCGAAGAAGAAGCAGCAGTATCAGAAGGAAGTAAGGATTGTATTAATTGTGAAGGAGTTTTTGAAGAAGAAATGGTTTTTGAAGAAAAGGAAAAAATGGTTCCAGAAAAAGAGGAAGGGGAAGAAGCAGCTTTAGAAAAAGAGAAAAAGCCCGCCCCGATTCCTAGTCAAATTACTTTTTTAGATGATCTTATTGCTGATCCAGATTGGAATCCCGACGGAAGTCAAATTGTTTTTTGTATTAAAGGAGGAGAGGCACCAACATTGTATTTAGTCAGCGTTGATGGAAGCGGACTTACGGAAATCGGTCCAGGCTTTGATCCATCGTGGAGTCCCGTAGAGAATAAAATAGCTTACGAACTGAATAGACAGATTTATACCATGAACTCTAACGGAGGAGATGTTACTCAATTAACAACCGGATACGGCGGCGCTCAATCTGCTTGGAGTCCGGACGGAACAAAAATTATATACACTCAGTATGGGACCGGGAAAGCATCAATCTGGATAATGAATGCTGACGGGAGCGGGAAAACTTCACTTACTGTTTCCGCGGATGGGGAATCCGCCTTGCCGTCTTTTAGTTATGATGGCTCAAAAATTGTTTATGTTAAGGGACCTATATGGGACATCTCTTTAAGACTGCCAACAGCAACAAATGAAATTTGGGTTATGAATTTAGATGGTTCAAACAAACATAAGATATATGCGTCAAGCGACAATTACCATTGGATATTTCAGCGGGCATGGAATAAGAACAATGAGATTTTATTCATGAAAAATCCACTTCAAGACAGGAAAATTCCAGAGATGTTTGTTATAAATTCTGATGGAACTAATCCTAGGCGTATGGCTGATTCTCCAAGGAATTCTTTTGGTGTTCCCTTGTCGTTTTATCTTGACCCTGTCTGGGATAATAATGGTATTAAAATAGTAGCTGTTAGAAAAATGATAGATGGACCACAAAACATCGTTACTATTTCAATAGAAGAATAATATTCATTTGGAGCAGTTTGTATACATCTTAAAGGTGTGGTATTAACATATATATATGAATACCTTACAAGAATTTATACTCAATATTATTAAGCAAAACGCAGTAGATGTTGTATGGATAATTATTCTATTCTTTTTTGGTAGAATAATTTTAAAGCTTATAGTTAAACAGCTTGTAAAAATAACTGATGATGGGGATAATAGTCACGTCTCTCAAAAGGAAAAAAGGGCGAAAACTTTAGGAAGTATTATTGTGACTACTGGCAATATTATTATTTATGCTATTGCCCTATTGATGGTCTTAGGTTTGTTTGGTATAGACATAACGCCAATTTTAGCTGGAGCTGGTGTAATAGGATTAGCTATTGGTTTTGGAGCTCAATCTTTGGTTAAGGATTTTGTCTCAGGTTTATTTATTTTAGTTGAAAATCAATACGGCGTTGGTGATAAAGTAAAAATTGGCAATTTTGAAGGTAAGGTTGTCAGAATTACCATGCGTTCCACTGTATTAAAAAATGACGAAGGAAAAATGTATTATATATCTAATGGGTTAATTAAAGATGTAATTAAGATGTCTTGATTTTTCTAAAATAAGTTTGAGACTTGCTATCTTGAGTTAAATTCTTATTAATGTTCTAAATCGCGATTAATAACACTCCAATTAATCGTTCTAAGTGCGTTTAATAAGGAGAGCTAAAAATTTTTGAGGTTTATCTAGTTCTTGTTTGACAAAATTGCATTAGAGTATTAATTTGAAAATAGATAATAAGGGTATCGTTCTTTAATAAAAAAAGGAGCTAGTCATGACTACCGAGAAAAAGTGTTGTGGAACATGTGGGTTCTGGAAACAAGGAGCAATCGAAATTATCGGTGAATGTGGGCCCGAGGGAGAAGGCACAACCTATGACCATCTTTGCGATATCAATTTGTGGAGACCGAAAGAAGTTTTAGAAAAACCATCCTTAAAAGATAAGTAAAGTAACCGACGACATTCTTTTTTAGCTTTTCTTTTTCTTATCCAGTTTATTTGAAGGGAGGTTATTTATATGGATGCTTACGACCTTACGAATGAAGAACTTGTAGAAAAACTAAAGAGTGCCTGCGCAAGGGCTGGTTGTTCCAACTCGGGGCTAGTGATAGATGTTATGGCGGGAAGCGATCTCGAACATGCCCGGTATCTTGCAGGTGTGGTTCTTTCTCGTCTTAATGGGAAACAGCCGCCTTTTAAAAGCGGCATGACGGTCAGGGTTAAACCGGGATCTCAGGCTAAGACCGAACGGTATAATGCTCAAGAAATTAATCCCGACAGTAATTACACTATCTCCAAGGTTCATTATAGTAATAACGACAAATGGCTACTTCACTTCAGAGAAGTTGAAAACGGAAATTATTATGCCGATAACTTTGAGGTGATCAAGAATGCAGCATCTCAGCCTGTTTCTGCACAGTAGGTATTTGCCACTGATTTATTAACCGCCGAGTGCTATTATGCAAACGGCGGTTTTTTTTATACGAAACCGCAGGTTAGATTTTGTTTTTGGCTCATAAATGCGATAAAATGTTCTAAATCCTGTTTGATAATACCCCAATTAATCGTTCTAAGTGCGTCCAACAAAGGGAGGTAGCTTCAAAAAATCGTCAAGAAGACAGTTTTTTGATATGATAAACATATGAAAATAAAATTTTTAGTTTTTTGCATTGGTTTATCTTTTTTGGTCTCTTTTAATTTTGTTCAAGTCCAGGCCGCAACTACAACATTAGACTCTGAGGTTTTGGCTCAAACGCTCCGTCAGCAGATTGCGGAACTTTTAGAACAGATATCTAATTTACAGACAGAAATACTTCAACTACAAGGGCAAGTTGAAAAGACAGAACAGCAGATAGAGAAATTTACCAAAAGTTTGCGTAGAGGAATTAAAGACAGAGACGTAGAGAGACTTCAGGAATTTCTTGCGCAATATCCGGATATTTATCCCGAGGGATTAGTGACGGGATATTTTGGACCATTAACAGAGAGAGCCGTTCAGAGATTTCAGAAAAAAAATGGCATTGACACAGTGGGAGTTGTTGGTCCCCAGACAAGAGCAAAGATAAATGAAATTTTAACTGTAGGCGCCGGCGTTTCTGGAGTGATTCCGTCAGGTTTAACAATTACAACAACAACGATAAGCGAAAAGAAAATTGCAATTTGTCATTATCCGCCAGATAATCCTGAGAATCAACACACCTTAATCATTGACGAATCAGCTTTTGAAGAGCATATAGCGCATGGAGATACTATTGGCGCTTGCGAGGAAGAATTAGAGCTAGAACTTGAACCGGATATTACTCTGTTTAATGATGTTACTAATTTTACGGCTACTGTTGGAAATACCAAGACTGTTTTGTCTTGGACAAATCCCACTAATGATAATTTTGTTGGAACCAAAATTTTAAGAAGAACCAACAGGCATCCCATTAATGTTATTGATGGCGCTCAAATTTATGTTGGTGCAGGTACCAGTTACATTGATACTGGCCTAGTTAATGGCATCACTTACTATTATAAAGCATTCACCTTTGATGGAGCATCAGATTATTCTTCAGGAGTTGAAGCTACCGTCACCGTCGATGAAATTGAGAAACAAGAACAAGCACTTCTTGCCCTACATTTAGCTGAAAAAATTGGCGAAGATGATGCCGTAGCTGTAGCTGCTTCATTTACCAGGGGTGGTTTTGTTCTGACAGAGGAATTTATTGATGAATTCATAATAGACCATTCGCCCGGTTATGATGTTGATAATGACATAACTATAATTGGTGACCCTGAAGCGCCATATTTTTTGAAAATAGCTGAGAATAGTCTTAACCGCTTATATAATTACTCACCTGACATTTATCAATATGCCATAGGGGCATTGAGATACGTCAGGGGCCTAAACTTCGGCACTAGATGTGGCGGCGCAAGAACAGGTGGTCCCTGGATGGAAGTAAATACATACATTTGGATATATGACTATAAAGATGACCCATTGGAGAAAAAACCGCTCATCTATAGTTTTCTGTTTGTTCACGAGGCAACTCATGTTAAGAATCGTGAGTTGGAACAGTCTGGCCAAATAAGAAAACTAACAGGGTATGAAAACGAGTCCATAGCATACTTGGCCCATGCATATTACGCAAAAGAATACGATTTTGAAGGCCAGGGGGTACTTGATCCACGCTTTGGTATGTCTCTTAAAGAGTTTGTCAAGAGATGGACGTTCCGATGTAAGGAAGAACCCAAAGGTTATGTTTGGGACTGGGATTTCTATGTAACAGTATTAGAAAAAGGAGGTTTTCCCCCTAGAGAGCTGAATAAATTAAGGGCATACCTTGAAATTACCTCTACCGCGCCGGTAATTTCCAATTTTCAAACCTCAGATTTCACTCACAGTTCAGTTAGAATCACTTGGGATACTAACAAACTAGCAAAAACCACAAAACTTGAATATTCTCTTAACAGTGATTTGAGCTCAGCAACAACACTTACTAACGGTTATTTGCGTAGTTATGGCACTAAACATATTTATGAGCTTGTTGACCTTATCCAGGGTAAAACTTATTACTATAGGATTACAAATACAGATATTTCTGATAATTTATCCGTTTCTTCAATTAACAAAGTAACTACTTTAGAGATACACCCAGAACCTACTGTTTCAGCTGAGCAATCACAGTTTCTTTCGCAGTGGATTTATTATGGTTCTAATGATAAGCGGCTCAAAAGTCCTCGTGGCATCGCCACAGATGCGAGCGGTAATATCTATGTGGTGGACAGCGCTAATTTTCGCATACAGAAACTTACCAGCGACGGTATTTTTATCACCGAGTGGGGCTCTGAGGGTGCTGGTGATGGGCAGTTTAACGTGTCTTCAGGTATTGCCATAGATGCCAGTGGCAATGTTTATGTGACGGATAATGCTAATTATAACATACAGAAATTTACCAGCGACGGTACCTTTATCACTAAGTGGGGTTCTCAAGGTAGTGGCGACGGGCAGTTCTACCATCTTTTCGGCATCGCCGTAGATACAAATAGCAATGTATATGTGTCAGACCAATCTAATGACCGCATACAGAAGTTTACCAGCGACGGTATTTTTATCACTAAGTGGGGTTCTGATGGTTATAGTAGCGGGCAGTTCAGGAATCCTCAAGGCATCGCCACAGATGCGAGCAATAATGTCTATGTGATAGACCAAAATAATCACCGCATACAGAAATTTACCAGTGATGGCGTTTTTATCGCAGAGTTGGGTTCTAAGGGTAGGGGTGACGGACAATTTATTTATCCTCACGGTATCGCCATAGATACCAGCAATAATATCTATGTGGCAGATAGCTACAGTTACCGCATACAGAAACTTACCAGTGATGGCGTTTTTATCGCCAAGTTGGGTTCTCGAGGTTATAGTAGGGGGCAGTTTGATAATCCTTACGATATCGCTGTAGATACCAGTGGTAATGTCTATGTGGTTGAAACTTCTCCTAATAACCGCATACAGAAATTTAGTCCTAAAAAAGAGCTAACCGAAAAAGAACAAGCTTGCGTAAATTCTGGAGGGCAAGTATCAACATCATATGGAAGTGAGTGTGTGTTTTCAGACGAGGTTTTGGCTGTTTTTGAAGACCTTAAACAAGAAACTGGGATAGATTTTTCAGAAGCACAACCAGTTAATTTTAAATGGGTAGTTAAAGTAGATCCAAAAGTAGAAGAGGAAACTGTATCTGGAAAAGGATTTGAAACTAAACGCATATCAAGCGAGCAGTATGACAGTGTTGAGTCTTTTTTGGCAGATAGAGGTTTTGAAAAGGACCTTTACAATATGGCTGATGGCACTTTTGTTGGATTGAAAGGATATAAAAAAGACCAGATTGTTTGTACTGTTTCCGGAGGGTCTACTCCGCAAGAACCTGATATCAATGATGTAACAGTGAAATGCGGGAAGTTAGAAATAACTTTATAAATCCTACGACTGTTGGGGTAATTTCCCGAGAGTTTTTCTTGGGATTTGTTATTTACCAATAAATTGTATATAATTACATAAAGGTCTTATCTAAATAAATTAATAAACAATATTATGGAACAAAAAAGTAATTCCGCGTTTATGAAGCCGATGAATATTAGTGAGGAGTTAGCGGTAATAGTCGGCAAAGGTCCTATGCCCAGGTCAGAGGTTGTTAAAAAACTTTGGGTGTATATCAAAGAACGTAATCTTCAGGACCCAAAAAATAAACGAAATATTAATGCTGACGAAAGTTTAAAAAAAGTATTTGGCGGAAAAGAAGTTGTCGATATGTTTGAAATGGTAAAACTTATTTCCAAGCATATTTCCTGATAACTCTTAGATAGAATAAAAAAGGGTTGTTAAAAATAATACTTAAATTTTAATAAAAACTAAATATGAATGGCATTGATGAAAAAACGAGGAATATAAAAATGGGGAAAATTATTTCCCGCGTAGGTATTGGGCTAATTGTTCTTATTCTTATCTTTAGCAGTTTTGGAACTGTGGGAGCTGGAGAAAGGGGAATACTCCTTCAGTTTGGAGCGGTCCAAGATAAAGTTCTTAGAGAAGGGCTTTATTTCAAAATACCTTTTGTTCAGGAAGTAGTAAAGGTGGATGTAAGAATCCAAAAAGACGCAGTTCCGGCCAGCGCCGCTTCTAAGGATTTGCAAATAGTAACTTCTGAAATTGCCTTGAATTATCATTTAGATCCGGAATCAGTAAATAAAATTTGGCAAGAGGTGGGAAAAAATTATAATATTCGCATCATTGCTCCTTCCATTCAGGAAGCGGTTAAGGCGGAATCGGCAAAATTTACAGCGGAAGAGTTGATTACAAAGAGGGAAGAAGTAAAAGAACAAATCAAATTGAATCTTACAAAAAGGCTGTTAGAACGCTCCATTATAGTTGATGAATTTAATATCATTAGCTTTGAGTTTTCCCAAGCTTTTAACGAAGCGATTGAAAATAAGGTTACAGCCGAACAGTTAAAACTCAAGGCAAAGATGGATTTAGAAAGAATAAAAATTGAGAAAGAGCAAAAAATTACTGAAGCTGAAGGTAAGGCCAAAGCCCTTCGGATTGAGGCGCAGGCCCTAAGCGCAAACGCGCAAATAATAGAACTTCGCTGGATAGAAAAATGGGATGGAAAAGCTCCGATATATTGGGGAGAAGCAAATCCGTTTTTTGGAATAAGCAGATAAGACATATTGAAGCATAGAATAATTAAATAACAAAGATAAAAATGAAAAGCTATATTGTTTATGTAGTTTTAGCTATTGTGATTTTAATTGGCGGATATTATATTTCAATAAATCTTGAAAAGACCAAAAATAATATTACACCCGAAAACAATATTACAAATAACGAACTTCAAATAACTGATGAAATAATCGGAACCGGAACTGAAGCTAAAAATGGAAATACGGTTTCGGTCCATTATTCCGGAACGCTTTTGGACGGCAAAAAGTTTGACAGTTCATATGATAGAGGCACACCCTTTTCTTTTCATTTAGGAGCAGGGGAGGTTATTAAGGGCTGGGATCAGGGAGTAATCGGAATGAAAGTCGGCGGGAAAAGAAAATTGACAATCCCGCCGGATTTGGCTTATGGCAGTCAGGAAATCGGGAAAGGCCTAATTCCCGCTAATTCAACTTTGGTTTTTGAAATTGAATTATTGAAGGTGGAATAAGGGAATAAACCTGTCCTATCTTGACAAAAAAATTAAAATATGCTACTGTTTTAACCAGTAGTTCTTTATATTATTTTTTTGAGTTGTTTTAGGACATTAGAAATCCCAACCAGGAAGGAGGCCTAAAATGGCCACAAGCACCAAAAGTCGCTTCAACTTTCCTGGTTTCCAATATATTGGAAGCCAGGACACTGAGACCCACCAGGTCGTGTCCGGCAGAATGACTATTGGTGAAAAAGAAGTTAAGATACAAATGATTCGTTCCCGGATGGTTGGAGAAAAAGGTTCTTTTCTCCCAGCCAATGTTTCACTCAACAGCGAACAGGTATGGAGTTTCAGGGAAGAGAATTTCAAAGGTGTTGGAATATTGGCAATGGCAGGTGATATACCGGTCGTGGCGTTTATTTCCCAGGAGGAAAAGGTTGAACGGGTTCGCCTGTTCGAGGATATACTTTGTCTCACCCGTCTTCGGGTTGGAAATGAAACTTGCCTTATCGGGAAACAGTGTTCAGTTCTGGAAATGATGAAACTTAAACGTCTAGCCGGAGAATATCTTTGCAAGAACGGTTATCCTAATATTGGAATCGTGTATTCTGATAGGGAAAACCAAGTCAATTCGGATTTTCAAAGGCATCTCGCTGAAGAAACGGCGGCGAAGCAGAAAATTAAGTCAGCGGGAAAGTTAAACCGGATTTCAAACCTTCTCGCCCGTCCGCGAATCAAAGTTTTCACCGAGACCAGTATGCTTAGGAGCGGGGTTCCAGTCACAGAAAAGGAATGGCCGTCTCTTCCTAACGGAGCTTTTGCTGTTACGGTAAAAGCATACGATGAGAAAACCGGCCGTTGTAGTTTTCCTATTGAGGCCTTCTGCGTTATTAAGACGCCGGGCGGAAAGCTTTCGAAAAAAGATACGGTTTCCGTGTCTTTCAGGCGCAAAGTTTCGATGCCGTCTGCCGCGCGGTCAGTATTCATTGTTCGTGAACCAAATGTCGGCCAGGAAAGAGTTCTCATTTTTCTTTCTGAAGAGGACATTAAAAAGGCTGCTAAGGCCGGTCTGAACAGTGGAACCTTAGTGGCTCTTGAAACAAATGGAGCCGAGTTCAAAGTTTCTTCTATTTCAGGCCGTGAAATTTTGCCAGTCGGTACTTTCTCGGCCGTGTAAATAACAACTCAATTACGATATCCGCCCGGAGAACTTCGGTTTCCCGGGCGGTTTTTTTTATTTACGTAAATATTTACGTAAATGGATATAATTTGAAATTATGGTAAAATCGTAAAAGTACGTTAAATTTTAGGAAGGAGATAGAATATGAAAGAAGAAAAAATTTTATTTCATGCGACTGTAGTTTTTCTTATTAAAGAAAATAGTGTTCTTTTAGGAAAGAAAACTAGGCATATAGGAAAAGGCCGATTTAACGGTCCTGGCGGAGGGATTGAAAAAGGCGAAAATATAAGAGAATCTGCCGCAAGGGAAGTATTTGAAGAAACCGGAGTAAAAGTTTTACCTGATGCGCTGGAAAAAGTTGCCATAGTCCATTTTCATAATATTCGCCGCGATTCTGAAAAATTTATTTGCCGTTGCCATATTTTTATTATAAGAGAATGGGAAGGGGAACCGCAAAATACCGAGGAATTGAATGAACAGGAATGGTTTGATATTGATGATTTGCCGCTGGATAGAATGATGGTTTCCGACAAGGAATGGCTGCCTATTGCTCTAAAAAAGAAAATTATCGCTCATTCGTATATAGGAGAAGAACAAGCAACTCTTATTAGGCCCACAGAAATAAAAGAAGTTGATTTTCTTCCGGAAAATTAAAGCCCCGTTTTTGAAACGGGGCTTTTTTTATTGTTTTTCTATTTTTAAAAAGATAAAATATAGCAGTATATGATATTAGTTACGCATGGAATTATCGGCGCGGCAGTCGGACGGCTTTTTCCTATAAATCCACTACTCGCTTTTTTTGTCGGGATGCTAAGCCATTTTATTTTTGATGCTGTACCGCACTGGCACTATAAAATCAAGAGCATAGAATTCAATGCCGATTCTCCTAAAAATGTTTTTGCGGTGAATAAACGGCTAGTTTTTGACGCTTTTATAATCGCGCTGGATTTTCTCATCGGGCTTTGGCTGGCAATGCTTATTTTTGATAGGGGAGATTTTTCTAATTATTCCGTTTTCGCCGGAGTTATCGGCGGAGTATTTCCGGACGGTCTGACGTTTTTATCTTTAATTTGGCGGACAAAAATACTTTTACTTTTTCAGAAGTTTCATCACTTCGTTCATGGGGAATTAAACCTTAATTTACGGCCGATTCTCGGTCCGCTATCTCAAATCGCCATAATCGCGGTTGTTGTTTTTATTTCAAAAATTATCTTGAAATAGTTTCTTGTTGACTATAATTAACAGATATAGTATTGTATTTTTAGCACCTTGAAATTTAAAACTTATAGGTAAATTTACCAAAGAAGAACCAATTAATAAAAAGGAGTGAGTTATGCCAAATATTTGGATTTGCGGTTTTTCAGAAAAAGAGAATGCCCGAATTAGAGAATTAGTAAACACGGCGATTGAAGAACTCGGCTTGTCTGAGGACGCAATAACTTCAATTATTGAAATGAAAGCTGAACCATGTAGACCGATTACCCCGGCGTCTCCCACGCGTACCCAACCCTACATTCGCATTTGCTCATCGGGCAAAGAAGAAATCCAAAACATTACCCGAGTGCTTAAAAAAATGAGGATAGGGGTGGATGTCGAATGGTTGCTGCTAGATGGTTTTTTGCCCGCCTCTGCTATGGAGTGATATAAGACAAAGATATAAATTTAGTTTTTATAGAGCCTTGTTTGTTACAGGGCTCTATTTTATTGACAAATAATGCTCAAATATGCTACTTTTTATTTAGTACTATTTACATTCAATCTAATAAAAAAAGGAGAAACCGATGAATGAATTGATTATTATTCCGCCTCGCGATTGCCCTAATTGTAAGTCAAAAGCAGAAGGACCGAATTGCGACTATAAATGTCCTTTGTGCGGCGCCGGTTTTTGCAGCTACTGCTATAAAACCGATCCGAACGGTCCGGGTAATTACGTTTTCTGCCCTGTGTGTAAAAAGCAACTGTTTTTCCCTAGCCGCCTTTTAGCTTCATCCTTAGAAAAAAAGTAAATAAGAAAGGAAGGGGTAACTGAGAATAAGACGGCAATTACATTAGGTATTTATCCGTACTGATGTTATAGACTTGAAAAACAAGAGGCATGTTTTGAAACTGCCTCTTTTTTTATTATATTTAACTTGTTAGATTTAAACGCTTAAAAGAGTTAATAAAGAATCCCGGCATTAATCCTTGAATTAATTCAAGGATTCTTTGCCCTTCGTTATTAAAATAACGAAGGGCTTTTTAGTGCTATAATTACATTAAAAAGTGAAAGGTCGGGAAATAATTATGCGATAAACAACAATAATCATGTCTGAAAATATTCGCGAAGAAGTAAGCAAGGTTTTATCAAAACTCGGGGAAATAGAAAGATATAAACTAGACGAGATTAGAAGGAGATTGGACGGTATTGATATAACCTTGAAAAATATTGAGAGTAAGGTTATAAATCTTTCAACCGGCAAGTAATTTAAGAATGTCTTAAAGAGATAAAATCAAATCAATGACAAATTTTTCTCCTTTGGAAAAACGTGATTTGCCGAGCCCGCCGAGCTGGAAAAAGGCGGTCGGGGTTGGCATTGTTGTCATGGGGCTTGCTCTGGGAACAGGCGAGCTTATTTTATGGCCGCATTTGGTAACCAAGCACGGGCTCGGACTTTTGTGGCTGGCACTGCTTGGGATTACCTGTCAGTATTTCATTAATAAGGAAGTTGCCCGGCATGTTTTGGCAACCGGCGAGGGATTTTTCACTTCTTCGGCCAGAGTAATAAAATGGTCGCCGTTTTTTTGGCTGATTGCGGGATTGCTTTTATACATCTGGCCCGGGTGGGCGAGTTCAATCGGCACTACACTCAAAGAACTTTTCGGATTTGGAAGCCACTTGGCATGGTCGTGGGCATCTTTGGGTTTGGTTTTAGTTTTGACTTTTAGCGGCCGGGTGGCTTATGCCATGCTTGAGCGAACTCTTAAAATAATCGTTCCGGCATTTTTTCTGATTCTTGTTGGATTCAGTTTTTTTAATCTCAATCTTTCCATTTTAAAAGAGGCCCTTATCGGGCTTGTGAGTTTCGGGAATATTCCGGAAGGGGTGAATATAAATGTACTTTTGGGAGCGGTTGTGTTTGCCGGCGCCGGGGGAATGCTGAATTTGGTTGTGGGACTTTGGTATAGGGATAAACAAATCGGGATGAGTCAGTATGTTGGCCGAATTACTAATCCGATTACCGGAAAGCCCGAAGCCGTGGCTGCCACGGGGTATGCTTTTGAGCCGACTGAGGAAAATTTAAAAAAGTGGAAGGGTTGGATGAAATACGTGGTGGTTGACCAAGGACTGATTTTTTGGTTTCTCGGGTTTCTAATGCTTTTTCTTTTAAGTGTCAATGCTTATTCGGTTTTAGTTCCGAGGGGCTTGGTGCCCGAGGGAATGAACATAGCGGTTGTTCAGGCGCACATTTTCGGAAATCTTTGGGGACCTTTTGGTTTTAAACTTTTTTTGGCGATGGCTTTTCTTATGCTTTTTTCCGTAATGTGGACTGTTGTTGACGCCCTAACAAGAATCGTAAGTGATATAGTTTTTACAAATTCACGAGGAGGAAAGTATCAAAATTCTTTCCGCTGGTTTAAAAATTTTTCTTTGAGCCAGCTTTATTATTTTATTATCGCGGCCGTTGTGATTATTGGGGGAATTCTTTTGCCATTCAAACAGCCATTAACCCTTTTGATTATTTCGGGAGTTTTAGGCGGAATGAGCATGGCCTTGTACACTCCTTTTTTGATTTATTTAAATAATGTGCGGTTGCCCAAAAAAATTCGGCCGAGTTGGCTTACTAATATAATTATGATAGGAATTTCCGCTTTTTATATTTTTTTCTCTTACCAAGTAATCGTGAACCGGTTTTTTTAGAATTTTAGTAATTATTCACTTACACATCCTAATTTACGGGAATTTGAACAGGCCGTGGATAATGTATACCCGTCAGTTGTACGCGTTACAGGACCATTATATGATACTTCTGCGGATTTCCAACCATTACAGTATCCTTCAAACGAGGCACCATCATTTATTGATGTACCACCTGCATAACCTGTTCTATTTCCAGCTTGGTCATAGGTTCGTATAGCATCGCGTACCCAAATATTGTCCGTATAAGGATAACTTGCGCCCAATCGCATAATTTCATTAACGCTGGCCCAGTGGCTGCCCGGGTAATCATTTTCACATTTTGCATTAGCCTCCTTATAACCTCCTAAGTTACCCGTAAAAGCACTGCTTGTGTAACCCTCCCAAGTAAGGCCTCCGCCTCCTGCCGCATCAACATATTCCCTAGTGGCGACATGATAATCCTCAGTAGGTCCAGAAGCGGAAATTGTGCCTACTACCACTAATTTTGCGGTGCTTGGCGTTGATGTTCCGATGCCCACGTTGCCAGTACTTTTAATTGTCATCTTAGATGAAAAATTAGGGTCACCAATATCGTCCGCACCGCTGCGAGTATAAAATTCTAGTTTACCTGCTGATCCATTATCCGAACTATCATCAATTCCACCTATTGCTGCTACAGATGAATACCAACCATCGCTAGTCCTTTTATGACCAAAAGAAATTATTGGACTATCATATACACCATCACCTCCACTTTCGGGTTCTAGATGTAATGCTCCTACATCATACCAGTCTCCGCCCTCAATATGAAAAGGATCTCCTCGAACAACAAGTTTAGATACTGGCAACGTCGTCCCGATGCCGACGTTGCCATCAGCTCCTACCGACAATACTGTAAGGATTTCTCCTGCATCATTTGCTCTCATCCTAAAGTCAGTTCTCCCCGTAGCACTATTCCATAAATTATCTATAAATGCCGGTCCTGCAGAATTATCAACCCATATATCCAACCCTGTAAAAGTTCCTGCTCTACGAATGAATAATCCAGAATCTCCATCACTTACTGAATTAATTTCAACAAGTTTATCATCTGCATCATCTAACCATCCATTAGGTAAAGTGTTTCCAGGATTCATTGTCCCAATACCAACATTGCCTGCATTATCAATTCTCATTCTTTCAGCGCCGGCCGTTGAAAATCCTAAAATATCTGTTCCAGCCCTGAAAAGTCCGAGTCCGGTGCTGTTCCCAAAAGTATAAGAAGGGTTGGCAGCAGTGCCGTCAGCTGCGATTATATTTTGCCAAGCGGAACCGACTTGACCTAATGTATAACTGGTATCTCCGGGAAGAAGATTAGCGTCAAAAGTAGCGGCCGAAACTCTGGCGATTGCCGACTGCAATGTTCTTTGAACTTGTGCTGCCGGGTCTTGACTGTTATAAGTCATCGCGATATCAAAAGAAACCGTATCATGGCCCGGATATTGGGTGAATTTTTTGAAATTTAAGGAATCAACAGTTACTTTATTATTAGTTAAATCCGTAACATTTGAAGTGCAGTTTTCCGGATTGTTTATATCGGGCCCTTCGGCTAATCTTATGGTGCTTGAAACAAATGTGATGCAGGTCGGGTCTTTAACAGAGTCGGCCATTCTTAATTTCAGGGTTGTGGTGGCTGTGCCGGCTTCTATTTCTATATTGGAAGATTCTCGGACCAGGCGCTGAATTGTCTGTGTAACAAAATTAAGCTGGGAAGTAACTTCGCCCGAGGCGGTTTCCCTTTGGTTAACTTTAGTTACGGTATAAAAAATGCCGGTCATTAAACTGCCGACAATAGCCATTATTGCTGTTGTAATAAGCACTTCTATAAGAGTAAAACCCTTGTTTCTCATGCTATTTATTTTAACATAATTGAAAAATCAAAAAATATTGCTGGTTGTGGATAACTTAATAAACACAAAAAGGCTTTTTAAATCGTGTAAAATTTAATACAATGAAATAACTTAATATAATGGATAATTTTTTATGGCATAATATTTCTTCAGAGGAAGCAATAAAAAAAATGAATTCCTCCGCCGATTCCGGCCTTTTACCGGAAGAGGTTGAAATTCGCAGAAAAAAATTCGGAAGAAACAAACTGCCGCAAGAAAAGCCAATTTCAAAAATAAAGCTGTTTTTTGAACAGTTTAAAAGCCCGTTAATTTACATTTTAGTAATTGCCGGAATTATTACGCTTGTTTTGAAAGAGATTCCCGAATCAATAGTTATTTTCGGTTCGGTTATCTTAAACGTTATTGTCGGGTATATTCAGGAAAATAAAGCGTCTGTTGCCTTGAACTCTTTAAAGAAAGTTATTAAAGGGAAGGCTGTTGTTTTGAGAAATGGAGAAGAAAAAGAAATTTTTCAAAGTGAATTGGTTCCAGGCGACATAATTTTTTTGCGTCCGGGTGATAAAGTTCCGGCGGACGCCAGATTAATCGTCGCTCAAAATTTAAAAATTAACGAGTCGGCGCTTACCGGCGAGTGGGTTTCAGCGGAGAAAAAGGAAAATATTATTTCCGGAGATGCGGGCTTGGCCGACAGGAATAATATGGCCTATATGGGCACTGTAGTTGAAGAAGGAAAGGGAAGGGCAGTTGTGGTTTCTACGGGTAGCCATACTGAAATAGGAAAAATCGCCAAAAGCATCAAAGAGGTAAAAGAAGAAAAAACTCCGTACCAGAAAAAACTGGCGCATTTTTCCAAAGTAATAGGAATTGTAATCGTTTTCATTTGTCTTGGAATATTTTTGGAAGGAATGATGAGAGGCGGAGAATTTATAGATATGTTTGTTTTAGCAGTCGCAGTTGCTGTCGCAGCTATTCCTGAGGGCTTGCCCGTGGCAATGACTGTTATTTTAGCAATAGGGATGCAAAAAATACTTAAGAAAAAAGGCCTTGTAAGAAGATTGGCTTCTGCGGAAACACTGGGAAGCACTTCCATAATAGCAACCGATAAGACAGGAACCCTTACGGAAGCGAAAATGGAACTGGCCGGAATTTTTACCGGGACAGGTGATTTTTTATCCGACGGGAAAAAATATTCCGGCAGTTTGGACCTGAAGGGAAAACAGGCTCATATTCTCGCTTTGAAAATAGCCACTCTTTCTAATGATTCTTTCATAGAAAATTTTAACGAGCCGGCGGGAAAATGGGTTGTTAGGGGTTCGCCTACGGAAAAGGCGCTTTTTCTTGCCGGGGTTCAGGCCGGATTTTTAAAAAAAGAATTGGAAAGTTTGGAACCCAGACTGGGAGATCTTCCTTTCAGTTCCAACTACAAATACGCGGCGACAATTCATAAGTTCGACGGAGACGGCGAAATAATATATGCCACCGGAGCTCCGGAAGCGATTCTGGAATTTTCCGGATTTATGGAAACGGATGGAGGGCATAAAAAGATAGAAGCGGAAGATATGGAATTTTTCAAGAAAAAACAGGAAGAGCTGACTTCAAAAGGATTGAGAATTTTGGCGATTGCCTATAAGAAAACTAAAGACGGAAAATTGATTGAAGAACTGAAAAATTCTTCAAAAGAATCAAGCAGGGAAAAAATTTATAGGAAAAATCTGGAAGGAGCGACTTTTGTCGCTTTTGTCGCGCTTCATGACCCGATTCGTTCGGATGTAAAGCAATCAATTGGAATATGCCGCAAAGCCGGAATGCGGCCGATAATGATAACAGGGGACCACAAGCTGACTGCAAGAGCCATAGGAGAACAACTTGGTTTTAAGACAGCCGATGAAAATATTTTAGAAGGGAAAGAGTTGGATAAGATGACTGAAGAAGAATTCAAAAAAGTATTGGAAAAAATAGAGATTTATGCCAGAACCGAACCGATTCAGAAGTTAAGAATAATTAAAGCGTGGCAGGAAAAAGGCGAAGTGGTGGCAATGACTGGAGATGGAATAAATGACGCGCCTGCTCTGAAACAGGCCGATATAGGGGTTGCTGTCGGTTCAGGGACTGACGTTGCCAAGGACGCGGCTGATTTAATTCTTTTAGACGACAGTTTTTCAATTATTGTCGCGGCGGTGGAAAAAGGAAGGGGAATTCTGGATAATATCAGGAAGGTTATTACGTATCTTTTTTCAGACGCTTTTACGGAGGTAGCTTTGATAACTGTAAGTTTGATTGCCGGCGTTCCCATTCCGATAACTGCCGTTCAAATATTATGGGTTAATTTAATTGAAGATGGACTGCCTGGCATTGCCCTGGGTTTTGAAAAGGAGGAAAAGGATATTATGAAACATAAGCCGCAGAAACTTGGAGAAAGTTTTATAAACAGGGAAATGAAATTTATCATTTTTGCCATTAGCATTACCACTAGCGTAATTTTATTGGCGTTGTTTTTCTGGATGCTGTCAGGAGATTATGAAATAGAGTATATAAGAACTTTTATATTCGCAGTTTTGGGAATGGGTTCTTTAACCTACGCTTTTTCTTGTAAGAGCTTGAGAAGAAGCATTTTTCACATAAATTTATTTGACAACCGTTTTTTAGTAGGGGCTTGGTTTTTTGGAATAATAATGCTTTTAATAGCTCTTTATGTGCCGGCAATGAATACGCTTTTAGAAACGGTTCCATTGCCCGCTTCAAGTTGGTGGTTTATTATTGCCTTAACGGTTCTTAATATTGTGGTTATAGAAACTGTAAAGCATTATTTCATAGTAAGAAAAATAACCGATTAAAATGGCATATTTTTATATTTTATATTTTTTAGCTTCCGCGGTTATCCTTTATTTCTCCGGAGAACTAGTCATTAAGGCGCTGATGAAAACCGCCAAGTTTTTGAAGCTGACAGAATTTATTGTGGCTTTTTTTGTAATGGCTTTTGCCGCATCGCTTCCAAATCTGGTTGTTGGAATAATTTCCGCCATTAATGGAATTCCCCAGATTTCCCTGGGCGAAATAATGGGGGGAAACGTAATTGATTTGACGCTTGCCATTGCTCTGGCTATTTTATTCTCCAAATCCAAAGAGATAGAATCGGGAAGCAAAACAATTCAAACAACTTCAATTATTACGATAGTGGCGGCTTTGTTTCCACTGGTTCTTATTTTGGACGGGAAGCTTTCCCGCGCTGACGGACTTTCCCTGATTATTCTCTTCTTTTTTTATATTTTTTGGCTTTTTTCAAAAAAAGAGAGATTTAGTAAAACTTATAATCATTATGATATTCCGCTTAAATACGAAATCAAAATTTTTATAAGCAATTTAGGAAAGCTTGTTTTAGGAATAGTTTTTCTTTTATTTGCGGCTGACGGAATAGTGAGGTCTGCCTCATTTTTCGCCGAAAGTTTGGGACTGTCTATAGGCCTGATAGCGATTTTAGTCATTGGACTCGGGAATACTTTGCCGGAAATTTATTTTGCGATAATTTCCGCGAGAAAAGGGAAAACAGGATTAATTTTGGGAAATTTAATGGGGTCGGTTATCGTTCCATCCACTCTTGTTTTGGGCATAGTGGCCCTGATAGAGCCAATTGTGATTTTAAACTTTTCTCCATTCGCTATTGCGAGGGTTTTCTTAGTGGTTTCAGCGCTATTCTTCTTTTTATTTGTCAGGACAGGCAGGAAAATTTCCAAAAAAGAAGGACTTTTTCTTCTACTTCTTTATCTGGGATTTTTGGTTTCAGAAATAATTTTATACAGTTAACTGGGCTGATTGTTTTTTAAATTTTCTTTTGTTATGTTAAAATGACCCCAACACCTAATAATAAAATTTCGATTGTCAGTCTAGATAAGCGTTTTAAAAAACAAGAAGCGGAGATTAAAAAAGATATTCTCCGCATATTGGGAATTTTTAAAAAGGATAAAATTTCAATTGACATTTATCTGGCGGGGAACGCGGTTATGAAAAAACTGAATATGAAATTCAAAAACAAAAATCACCCCGCCGATATTTTAAGTTTTGAAGAACCTTCTGATTTTGTTATGCCCGAGTCGGAGCAAAAAAAAGTCGGAGAAATTTTTCTGAACGTTTCAAAAAAATCGGAAATAAAAAAACTTTTAGTCCATGGTGTATTGCATCTTTTCGGTTATACCCATAAAAATGAAAAAGACGGTAAAAAGATGGAAAGAACGGAAAATAAAATTATTAATGATTTAACTTTTTAATTTATTAAAATGCGTTTTACCGCTTTAGACATAGGAACAAACAACATTAAGGCGTTGGTGGCGGATTTAAAAAACGACGGCCGTTTAATCTTAAAAGGCGTCGTAAAAACATCATCCCTAGGAATGCGCAAAGGTGAAGTTATTGATATTGACGACGTCGTTGCGTCTCTTAAAAAATCCTTTGAAGAAATTAGAGAAATAGACAAAGCGGCTTTAAAAAATATTTTAGTTAATGTCGGCGGGAGTAATCTTAAAACACAAAATTCAAAAGGAATAGTAGCGGTTTCGCGCGCCGACAGCGAAATATATTCTGAAGACATTGATAGGGTGGTCAAGGCCTCTCAGGCGGTAAATCTTGGATTAAACAGAATGATAATCCATACTTTAACCCGGGAATTTTTAGTTGATGGTATAGGAGGCATTATTGATCCTTTGGGAATGATAGGTAATCGTTTGGAGGTAAACAGTTTGATAATAGATGCCTTTAAACCAACAGTAACTGGTCTAATACGGGCAATTGAAGAAGCGGGAGGAGAAATAGGCGGACTTTTTTATTCTCCGTTGGTTTCCGCTAAGTCAGTTTTAAGCAAGGCACAAAAGGAGCTCGGTGTTTTGATGATAGATATCGGTTTTGGAACAACAGGAATGTGTGTTTACGAAGAGAGCCGACTTGAAGTAGCTACTATTTTTTCAGTAGGGGCCGGGAATATAACAAATGATTTAGCCATTGGTTTGCGTTGTCCCATTGAAACCGCCGAAACAATAAAGCTTTCGTTTGGCTCTGCTATCTCCAGGGGTGTTTCCAGTAAGGATAAAATTAATCTTCAGGAAATTAATGAAGAATTGGATTCCAATGTAAGCAGGCGTTTTATTTCGGAAATTATTCAAGTCAGACTTGCTGAAATTTTTGAATTCGTCAATAATGAGTTAAAGCTTGTTGGGAAAATAGGTCAGCTTCCAGCCGGCGCGGTTATTACCGGCGGCGGAGCGAAAATGCCTGAAATTTTGGAGTTGGCAAAACAAGAGTTGAAGGTGCCGGTTCAATTAGGAATCCCGGAACTCTCAAGCTTAGAAATTGAAGATAGTGAGATAGCCCTCAGATTAGAAGACCCGGAATTTGCCGGTGCTGTCGGATTAATGCTTTGGGGAGGAGATCAATATGGAAAGGAATTAAATTGGTCAATGCCTCAAATGAAAATTGGAAAACTATCTAAAATATTTAAATATTTTATTCCATGATAAAAAGGAAAATAAGAAAAATACCTAAAAGAACGTCTAAAAAAATATCCAGAAAAACGCCGAAGCGAAAACTAATAAGGTCAAAAAACAAAGATTATAATTTTGCCAAGATTAAATTGGTAGGTATCGGCGGGGGCGGCAGCAACGCTATTTCCAGAATGCACGATTATTTTCCGCGTCAAGTGGAAGTGATAGCTATCAATACTGATACTCAAGATTTACAAAATACTTTAGCTCGAAAAAGGATTCATATAGGCAAAAATTTGACAAAAGGTCTAGGTACGGGAATGAACCCGGATTTAGGCCGTCAGTCAGCCGAAGAAAACCGGATGGAGATAGCCGAAGCCCTAAAGGGTGCTGATATGGTTTTTATTACCGCCGGCTTTGGCGGAGGAACCGGAACCGGAGCGGCCCCAATAGTGGCAGAGATAGCCAAGGAAATGGGGATTTTAACTGTGGCGGTTATTACTAAGCCGTTTACTTTTGAGGGGGCGCAGAGAATGCAAATTGCCCAAGAAGGATTTCTTAAATTGAGAGACAAGGTTGATACTTTAATTACCATACCTAACGACCGGATTTTTTCTCTTATATCCAAAGACACTTCTTTATTCAGGGCGTTTGAAGAAATTGACGAAGTTTTAAAAAATTCGGTTTTGGGAATTACCGAGATGATTACTTCGCCGGGAATGGTAAATGTTGATTTTGCCGATGTTAAGACAATTATGCAGGAAGCCGGTTCGGCAATTATCGGTATCGGGAAAGCGGTAGGCCAAGAACGTTCGATTAATGCCGCCAATATGGCCGTAAATTCACCTCTTCTGGAAACCTCAATTGACGGGGCTAGAGGAATTCTTTTTTCAATTTCCGGCCATCGCGATTTAAAAATGAATGAAATTAACGATATTGCCAAACTTATTTCCGAAAATGCCGACCCGTCCGCGAAAATAATTTTCGGAGCTTACTATGACAGAAAATTAAAGAAAGGGCAGATTAAAGTTACCCTGGTGGCGACCGGTTTTGATGGCGCGATGAATGGAAAAAATAACGCTTTACTGCCGGGATTTTTCAACAATAAGAGTGATTTGATTAACTTAGAAGAGGAAATTCCAAAAACTTCCGATATTGAGGAGAATAATCAGAAAAAAAAGAAAGAGGAATCCTCCAAAAAAGAAAAGAACGAAAAAAAGGACGAAGAAGTTTGGGATATACCGACATTTCTTAGAAAAAGAAAGAAATAAAACTTTATTATGATTAAAACAATTTCAAAAGATAAATTTTTCAAGCTGGCTAAAAAAAGAGACGGACGGACGGTTCCTTTTGAGAAAGACAGGATAACGAATGCTGTTTTAAAAGCGATGACCGTGACGGGTGAGGGAAAATTGGAGGAGGCCCAGGAAGTTTCCGATAAGGTATTAAGAGAATTTAAAAAAAAATATTCTCCCGGATATATTTTAGGGATAGAAGAAATCCAGGACATTGTTGAAAAAAAACTTATTGAACTTAATTATGCCGATACCGTAAAGGCCTATATTCTTTATCGTAAGCAACATGCGGAAATGCGGGCTCAACGTCCGGAAGTCGCGCCTGCCGTCCGTGAAAAAATTCAAGAAAACAGCAAATATTTTAAGGGTCCTTATAATGAATTCATTTTTTATCAGATGTACTCGCGCTGGCGAAACGATATTGGGCGTCGGGAGACATGGACGGAAACAATTAATCGGTTTATGGATTTTATGAAAGAGAATCTTGGAAAGAAACTAACTGAAGCCGAATATAACGAAGTTCAGACGGCAATTTTAAACCAGGAAGTTTGTCCTTCAATGCGTTTGTTGTGGTCGTCTGGAGATGCCGCCAGAAAAACTAATGTATGCGCGTATAATTGTTCGTACCTTGCTCCAACCTCTTGGCAGGACCTGGGAGAAATTATGTATATTTCCATGTGCGGGGCCGGACTTGGATTCAGTGTTGAAGCGGAAAATGTTGAAAAATTTCCGCAAATAAAAAAACAGACAGGGAAAAAAGCAAAAACCGTAGTAGTGGAAGACAGCAAGGAAGGATGGGCCGATGCTTTTGTCGCTGCGTCGATAGCGTGGGTTTCCGGTAAAGACATTGACATAGACTATTCAAAAGTCCGTCCGGTCGGTGCCCGTCTTAAGACTATGGGAGGCAGAGCTTCCGGACCCGAACCGCTTAGGGAATTAATGGAATTTACAAAACGAAAAATTCTTGCCCGTCAGGGACGACGTTTGTCAACTCTGGACCTTCACGACATTATTTGTAAAATTGGCCTAATAGTCGTTGCCGGAGGCGTTAGGAGAAGCGCTTTGATTTCACTTTCTGATTTGGATGATGAATCAATGCGTGATGCAAAAAAAGGACAATTTTATCTCGCCGAAGGACAGCGATCAATGGCGAATAATTCCGCAGTTTATAACGAGAAACCGTCTGCCGAAGAGCTTCTTGAAGAATGGACCGCATTGGTAAAATCAAGGTCCGGCGAGCGGGGAATTTTTAACCGCGGAGGGCTGAAATCGCAGGTTCCGGAGCGGAGATGGAAAAAAATAAAACGAGAGTCCCAATCGGGACTAAATCCTTGCGGAGAAATTATTTTAAAGTCAAAACAGTTTTGCAATCTTACCTCGATTGTCGTCCGCCCCGAAGACACTAAAATATCTTTAATGCGGAAGATGCGCCTGGCAACAATTCTTGGAACTTATCAAGCGACACTTACGTATTTTCCGTATCTTTCCAAGCAATGGAAAAAGAACTGTGAAGAAGAGTGCCTTCTTGGCGTTTCCATCACGGGATATTATGATAACAAGCTGATTCGGAATGATAAAATACTTGATGATTTAAGAGAAGAGGGAATAAAAGTAAATAAAAAATACGCAAATAAATTTGAAATAAACGAATCAACTGCTATTACGTGCGTCAAACCGCACGGAAACTCCGGTCAATTATTAGGCGTGGGCTCGGGAATGCATCCATGGTTTGCGCCGTATTACATACGCCGGGTTCGCATCAGCGTCAATGACCCAATGATCAGATTCGCCCGCGAGCAGGGCGTTCCTGCATTTCCGGAAGTTGGATATTCAACGTCCAGCGCGACAACAATGGTGCTTGAATTTCCAATTATTGCACCCAAAGGAGCGGTTTTTATAAAGAATGTTTCGGCTAAAAAACTTCTTGAGGAATGGAAACGATTGAAAATTCATTTTACGGAACACAATCCTTCTGTAACTATTTACGTAAATGATGATGACTGGATTGAGGTGGCTAACTTTATTCATCAAAATTGGGACATTGTCGGGGGACTTTCGTTTCTTCCGCTTAACGATCACGTTTATCAACTCGCGCCCTATGAAGAAATTACCAAGGAGGAATATGAGAGACGCCTTAGCGAGCTTGGAGAACTTGATTTTTCCAAACTTCTTCTTTATGAACAAGATGATAATACTACCGGCGCAAAAGAATTGGCTTGTGTCAGCGGAATCTGCGAGGCATGAATGATTTCCATTATAAAAACAAAATGTAATCATTCCGCAAATATGAACAATCTTTTTGTAAAAGATTGTTATTGATTTAGCGTTAAAGGATTTGAATAAAAATTTTAATTAATTTGAAAAAACACAATCTAACAATTTTAATTGCAGTAATTATAATCACCGTCTTCGCCGGGTTTTTTGTTTATAAAACGCCCTGGCGGCTGGGTTTGGATCTCGTCGGCGGAAGTCATTTGGTTTATGAAGTGGATATGGATGGTGTCGATGACTCGGACCGCGATTCGGTGATGAGCGGACTTCGGGATGTGATTGAACAGAGAGTTAATCTTTTTGGGGTAAGCGAACCACAGGTCGTTTCCGCCAAGGAAGGAAATTCCTACCGATTAATAGTTGAACTCGCCGGAGTGAGTGATATATCCGCGGCCATTAAAGAAATAGGTCTTACTCCATTGTTGGATTTTAGAGAAGTTATAATTAGCGAAGAAGAAAATCAAGAACCGACTTTTATTCCAACCGAGCTTACAGGCCGGTATATAAAAAATGCCCGGCTTAATTTTGACCAGACAACCGGCGCTCCGCAGGTAGACATTGAATTCAATGATGAAGGGGCAAAAATATTTGAACAGCTGACCGAAAAAAATACGGGTAAATTTCTCGCCATTTTTCTTGATGATAATTTGATAGAAATGCCAAGGGTTTCCGAAAAAATTTCAGGAGGACAAGCGCAAATTACAGGCAGTTTTACGCCGGAGACGGCAAAGAAATTAGTAGAAAGGTTTAATGCCGGTGCTCTGCCCGCG
>SDBT01002047.1_pt1 | contig 36141 bp, 43 predicted proteins | sample 2277101 | NCBI WGS metagenome assembly SDBT01 (sample SAMN10404973, study PRJNA504765) | marine sediment metagenome | isolation source: marine sediment core GS10_PC15, 103 cmbsf | place: Arctic Ocean: Southern Knipovich Ridge | collected 2010 | reverse complement strand
GTCGCACCTACAGTACCAAAGGGGAAAGAAAAGGACAGAGGTGCAGATATTAAAGAAATGAATGTTTATTTCGGAAAAATGTCACAAGAAGATCGAATAGCCGCAATGAAAGGAGTTCAAGTTGGGAATGTCTCTAAAGGAAATAAAAAATCTGCGGGAGGAATTCAGGACGCAGATTTTGAGGAAGTATCTGAACGAGGGACTGAAGACGGACCTGGATGTATCGGAGTTTCTGGCAGCCCTGCAGGTGGCAACAGTGGGGACGAAGAGGATTTGCGAGAATCCTGATCATACACCTCAGTTTAGAGCCGTATCCGATGTTCTAACCGATAGAGCGGGTGATTATATCATCTGGGCATGTAGAGCCGGTAGTAAAACATTTCTATTTGGTGGTTTAGATTCGTGGGTTAAGAGTTGCAGTAGAGACCGCTTTGAAACGAGAATACTCGGCGGCAGCTTAGATCAGTCGATATTATCTTATGAAGCTATGAAAATATTCCGCGATGAAACTGATCCTAAGAATTCTCGTATTGACGGAGATATACTTCAATCAAAAACAACTTTTTTGAATAAATCAAAAGTATCAATTCTCGCCGCAAGTATAAAATCGGTTAGAGGTCCACACCCCCAATGCTTAAAACTTGACGAAGTAGACGAAATAGAACCCGCAGTTTATAACGCCGCCCTTTCTCAGCCATTATCTAAATTCGGGCATGAATCAGTATTAGGCATGTTCTCCACAAATCATAATATCATGGGACAAATGGATAAAGCTTTGGCGAAAGCAGAAGACAGTGGTCAAAGTATATATAAATACTGCATTTGGGAATGTATAGAATCATGCAAAGATTATTCCTGCTCCACATGTAAATTACACCCCATATGCCCCGGTAAACAAATGAAGAAAGCCGATGGCTATTATACTATTAAGGATTTTATAAAAAAACTCACATCACTTTCCATGTCAGAACTCTCACGAGAATGGCTGTGTATTAAAGTAGGGCTTGGGGACACTGTTTACGAGCAGGAATGGGACGAGAAGATAAATCTTTGTAGTGTATCGCTCCAGCAAGCACCGGTGGTGTTATCGGTAGACTTTGGAGGAGTAGCACCGTTCTCAGTTGGGGTGTGGCAGGAAGCGATAGGGGAATTTGAGAAATTTGGTGGTAAGAGTACGTGGATACGTGTAACAGAACTTTATATGCAATCGGCAGAAGAATCCACTACCAATTCACAAGTTATTGCCAAAGCTTTAAAAGCACCGTGGGCTAAATTAGTAAAAGAAATAATTCCTGATAACTCACGACCGGATAGTATTCAGGAGTGGCGAGAAGCTTTTCCTTATGCCACAATTACTCTTGTAACAAAAGATATTGATCGTATGATAGACAGGGTTAAGTCTGCATTAAAGCCAGTGCTCGGTGCCCCAAAGATGCTTATAAACCGCATCTGTTTGCACTTCAGACAGGAGATATTGATGTATGCCGTGAAGAATAATAAGCCAGTGGATGCGAATAATCATACTCTTGATGAAACAGGATATTTTGCTTTAGCGAAAATGGACGAAGGAGAAGGGATGTACATCGGAACTACCGAAAAGGATATAATGCCGGAATGAAAGGAGTGAATGATGGATATACAAAAGCTATTTGATGCAACAAAAACTATTGAGCTTCCAAAACCCAGACTAATTTTGGTTGGATTAGCAGTATATCCAGAGCTATATAGAATAGCAACTGAGAATATTGAAAACCCACAATTTTCATTACTGATCACTCAAATGAAATATGGATTTAGATACGGAAATACTTACTTTTTAAATTCAAAACATATAAGCTCATATACTATTTTAGAAGTACTTAAACCAAAATTAAAGAAAGATATAATTGATTGTATGGAAAAATATAAATAATAAAAATACTTGACAATTAAAAAAAGTAGAATTATTATGTAAACCAACTGTTGCAAAATGCCTCATTTGGAGACTACATAATGCCTCTACCCTCATTTATTGCAAAATACTTCGATAATTCCGTTTATAATAAACAAACAAAGCATATTGATATTCTATCACGCCAGGTTAAAATCCTAATAAATGAAGTACAGGGTGCTACGGATATCACTACGAACACAAATTCAACTGCCTCCAGAAGTTATGTCGGTACTCCCTCACAATATAACACCTATTCAAAACAAGTAATCGAACTCGGCAAGATGTATGATAATATCGCCGCTTGGGGATGTATGATTGCCAAGAATATCATTGATGTAAGAACGGCATTCTCGGTAGGCGAAGGCGTAAAAGTAAAAAAGCGAAAAGAATTTGAAGGATCGGCTGAAAAAGAATTGGCATGGGTTAAAGAATTCATGCGGTTTAATAATCTCGATGAGGAAATGCCGCAGGAGTATGCAAAAGAGGCTGAGATTGAGGGTAAAGTACTTCTGCGGCTTCTTGTAGATAAGAAATTAAAGAATATCCGTGTCGTTCATACACCGTGGCGTAAATTCAATTATAATATTACTACTCCTGAGTATGATTTTTTCAATTACCTAAAAGCGGACTATACCGGTAATGGCAAGCCAAGAGTTTCGTTTGATATTACAAAGCCCTTTTTTGTCTATAGGCGATTTGGCGGAACAGCAGACAAGGTGAATGAAACACCTCCCAAAACCGCTTTCGTTATGCGTGAGATGATAGATTTAGATAAAGCTATTTGGGATTGGCGGAAGATAAACAGGTTGTTTGCAGCACCAACTCCAGTTATTAATTGTCCCGACGAAAATACTGCTAAAAAGGTACACCAATGGATTAAAGATAACAACTGGAGGATAGGCAATTTACTTATTCTCGGTGGTGAGGGTGTAAAATTTGCGATGGTCGGGTGGAAAGGCGATGGCTATACAACCATACAATATGAGACCGAAACATTAATTAAAACCATATCAGGCACAACGGGTATTCCCGTACATTTCATTGGTTATCCGGAACTTTTAAGCAACCGCGATACTGCGGAGAATCTTATTGAACTTATTGCATTATCAACCGATAAAGAACGGCATACATGGGCAGGCGCATACGAAGAGCTATTCCAGAAGTCTATGATAATCTATAATACCGTATTTAGTACGGCACTCAACCCTATGGCAATCGATGCCGAGATTGAGGAAACAAAGCTGACAGTAACCGAAGGAGCATTGAATAATGCGCCAGTACCTAACAGCAACAATACAGGCAATGAGTCAGAGTGAGCTCGATGAAATAGTCGATCCACTTACGAAGGAACAAATTAAAAGGGATGATCCTAATCCTGATATACGTGTATATTCAATAGGTCATGAAGGCAAAGCCGATCTTCATCTACCCGGTATTGGAAATAAAACATTTACGTGGATACAAGCGGCAATCAGAGTATTAGCAGAAAAGCTTCGGCTCGGTACCGCTGTCTTTGATCGTCACGATCCAGATACTAATTCTCACGAGGGACGTGTACAGATTGGCCAGGTAGTTGGTAAGATAGTTAAAAAAGTAGGCGACCGCCTCAATACACTCGCAGCTATCCATATTTTTCCACAATTCAAGTCCAGACCACTTGATATTGCGAGTTTTGAGGCTGAAATAGAGTTCGACCATGATGAATTTCAAGCATGGCCGACAAATATTAAAAACGTGTCAGGGATTGCATTGAGTAATTCCGGCATTGATAACCCCGGATTCCCGGGTGCAACCTTCCTCGGCGTGGTGCAGGCTTATGCGGTGCAGGCGTTTGGGAATGACTTAGGAGGCAATAAAGTGAACTCGTCTGAAGTGAAAGCAGCAGTGAGAGACCTCGGATTAACACCATCTTCGGTATTTAATATTGATGTGATTATGGGTGACTCAGCGGTAGTTAAAAAAGTTGCAGAAGCAAAGCAGAATGTTATTGCTGGCTCAGAGAGAATAACACAGGAAAGGAATGCGGCACGAGAAAAGATAGTCGAATTGGAGAACCAGAATGCTGAAACCAACAAAAAAATGCAGCAACATACGGTTCAATCCAAAAGTGCTACCACACTCGATGCAGTTTTGGCCGATCCTGAACGCAAACTCACTGACAAAGCAAAAATATTCATCAAGCGTAATCACAAAAACTTTTCTTCCGCTGCCGATAATGAGGATGCACTCAAGGTGGATATAGGTAAATTTGTTGATGTATCTGCACAGGAATTTTTGGAATTGTCAACGGATGTATTCGGAATTAAGGCGGATAAACCACCTGATAAGAATACTCCTTTTGTACTCACTCCAGAACTAACCGTGGATGGTCAATTGCAATCACCCGATGCGCTTCAATCGCCAGCAAACACAACTTTTAATAAAGAAGAAATTCTCCAGGAGGAGATGAATCCCGCTCTCAACCCACTTATTCCGGATGGAAAAGCTGCAAAAGAAGCACTGAAGACATAAATTTTAAGGATAAACTATTATGGCACTTGGTGGAACAAATTTTAAAATGCGCAGTTCAACCAGCCTCGATCCTTACGCATCTGTTCAGCTTACTGCGGCTGCTGTTTATACCGCAGGGCAGATGATCTTGGATAATGATGTGGTTGGTGTAATTGTGGAAGCAACGGCTATCGGTTATCAGGCAGTACTTGTATATCGAGCCACAAGAATTTTAGTACCGTGCGTGGAAGTTACTTCTGGCAATATCGCAAACTTTGCTATTAACAGTAAGGTATATTTTGATGCGACCAATGCAGAAGTAACCGCTACTGCTGGCGGAAACACTCTTTGCGGTACTGTTCATGTCGCCCCGGCAGTTGGCGATGAAACTATTTTAATCGACCTCGATGGTCGGCTTGGCATCGTTGCCTAAAAGGAGATAAGTCATGCATAAAGGAAATATTGTCTCCGATTGGGGACTTTTCGAGCGAATGGGAGGTATTGAAAACCCCAAAGCAATGCGTATGGTGCGAGGCGCAATGAATAATTTTTTACGTTTGCCAAACACTCCGCCTTTCAAAGCAGCAGCCCAGGCGTTTATGAGTACTGGTGATATTGATGCCGCAAGATCGGTTCTTACGCAAGGGTTTCAGGCACAAGCCTATGCTACTGCGGGAGATTTTCCGGCATCTGTATTGGAAGTTCTCGATAAATATCATCAGACACTTTACTTTGATCGTGCCTACGAGCAAGCATTTAAGTCTATCGATTTGCGTAATTCCAATCGAGATAGCTTTGATATTCTGGACGTTATATCAGGATTGGCATTTACCGTTACGCCCGAGGGTGAGAAAGCCCATATATACAAGATGTCAGGCGCTAAAGTAAATGTTACACTTGATATGTATTCCGGCGGACTCGGCTGGTCAAGGCGCCTCTTTATGAACAAAGAATACTGGACTATTGAGGATAATGCTATTGAGTTTCAGAACAAGGCAGTTGAATCAAAAGCCCAGGATCATTACGATCTTATCGAGGCAATTGCAACAACCTATGATTTGGCATGGCAACCAGTTACCGGCGCTGTGCCTACTACCAATGAGAATTATGTGCCGATCAGGGATATTAACACAATCAATAAAGCATGTGAGAATATTCTTATTCGGCTGCAAGACCTCGGCATGAGCGTAACGCCGAATAGCCAATTCATAATTCTTTCCCCTATTCAAAACATAGGGCGGATAGGCCGTGCTCTTGGCATGGTGCAGCAACCATTTTCCGGAAGTACAACTCAGCTTAATTACAATGTTAAACCATATTACACTCTTATGTTCACCGACACCGATGACTATTATGTAATTTTGCCGAAGAATAAAATTCAAACCGCTACACGGATGGATTTGACAGTCTTCAGCGACTTTGATATTACATCGTTTACGGATATTGCTGTTGGTTGGCAATGGTATGGTGGAGCAATAGGAGAACTGAAACAAATCTCGCGGTGCAAGACAGCCTAACGCTTCTTGCGGTGCGGTGCCCGGCAGGGGAATCGTCGCCACCGGTTCCCCTGTTTTATATTGGAGATTGAATGCTTACCATACATGATGTTAAAAAGATTAATAAGCCTGCGAGGGTTATCTCTCAACCACAAAAACCTGCAGGTATATCCACCTCTCCGAAACAAACAAGGGGCAGATTACCACTTGAGGAGCGAATCCTTCAGCAAAATGCACCCCCGCAGAAAATTCTAACTATATCGGATTTACCTCTTCGGAATAAACGTGTTGCCGAAATTGTTAAAAAAGCAAAACAAACTCGTGTAGCACCTGTAACACATATACCGTTACCGAGAACCGATATGCCCAAGATATTCGGACACTTTGTACCTGACGGTGTTTGGTCGGGAAAACGATGTTTTATTATCGGTGGTGGATCAAGTTTAAAACGGTGTAATTTAAAAGGATTGGCAGGCGAACTTGTAATTGGTATTAATCGTGCATATGAATTGCTCGACCCCAGTATTTTATATGGAGTCGATCCACAAATATTCGGTTGGGCAGAACTCGGCAAATTAGGAGAAGATTCTAAAAGGCAATTCAATGGCTATAATGGCTATAAGGCGTGGATGGCATTGACAAAAATATACCCATCTGATTTTTATTTAATCGATATTGATTCTTCAAAGAAATATAATATAGGAAATACAAAAAAATTAGCTTTTAAGAACAATTCCGGGTACGGTGCTATTAATCTTGCCGCAGCTTTAGGAGCAAAACAAATATATCTGCTCGGTTTTGACATGCAAGGAGATAAACGAGGTAACCAGAAATGGTGGCATGATGGATATCCAATAGATTATGGAGAAAACAGTTATGTGAAGTTTATAAATGAGATCAATAAATTTGCGCCAGTATTGAAAAAAGCTGGTATTGAGGTTGTTAATCTTAATCGCAAATCCAAACTTAAATGTTTTCCATTTGGAGATTTGGATAAAGCACTCGCCGGGAAACCCAACAGGCCAATAGTGGTTTCATTTTATACTCTTGATACTGGTTACGAGATTGAAGCACAGCGTTTGATTAAAGAATTACATCTTTTTGGGTTTGAACATGATATCCAGGGCATACAGAGTTTTGGTTCATGGCAGAAAAATACACAATATAAAGCAAAATTTATTGCCGGTATGTTAGAGAAATACCCAAATAGGAATATTTTATGGCTCGATGTGGATTCCTCTATTTGTCAATATCCTGATTTATTTGACAATGCTGATTTTGAACTTGGCATACATAAAATTGATTGGGTAAAATATACACAGGGGCACCGGAAAGAAAAACAACTTGCGAATGCAGTGATTTACTTAAAAAATATCGATAAAGTCCGTAGATTTGTTCATGATTGGGTGCGATTAAACGAGAAAAGCCCCGAGCGAATTGAAATGCAAACAATGGCGGATATATTGAATAAATGGGAAAGTCAATTAAAATATCATAATATACCCGCCTCATATTGTCAAATTTATGATAGTATGGCATCGGAAGGATATCCGGTGATTGAACAAAGGCAGGCAAGTAGGCGCTATCGTAATAAAGTTGAGATTAAAGATCCGGTTACAATAAAAGAGAAAGAAAAGTACGATAATTGTTGGTCAAAAGACTATAAAGGACATTATACAGGTCCGTCAGCATGTGCAAAACCATTGATACAGCATGTATTAAAAACAATGTCTGAAAAAGACAGCGTATTGGATATTGGATGTGGTGACTGCACTTCAATAATTGGACTTAGGGCTGCAGGAGTAAATTGCACAGGAGTCGATATATCGTTAGCCGGAGTACCCAGTGGGGTACATAGTGTCTTTGCCGCTCCTGTATGGGATATGCCTTTCGATGATGGACAATTCGATTATACTGTTTCCACTGATGTCCTGGAACATGTTCCCACAAATATGATACAGAAATCGATTAAAGAAATATTCAGAGTTACGAAAAGAAAGACTTTTCACGTAGTCGCCTTGTTTGATGGCATATTGAATGGTGTAATTTTACATGAAACAGTGAAACCGATTGAATGGTGGATAGATCAGTTCGCAGCGATTAATAAAGGGAATGGTAAAGAGGATATGGTTGTGATTTCACGAAATATCTTTATGGCAGGATATGGTGGAAAATGAATAGAGAAGAAAAGATTTGGGGATTTACAACAGAACTTTTCCGGAATAATACTACCTCAACTCATTATCTTGAAATTAAAAAAGGTGGTTATTGCTCTGAGCATCGACATGCTCAGAAAGAAAACATATTTTATATCATTAGTGGAGAACTCCAAATAGTGTTCTGGTCAGAAAAGCGTAGACATACAAGCACATTTACAGCGGGTACCGGTTCTATAATCCCGGTTGGCATCTGGCATAAATTCCACGCCCTCACGGACGTAAAATGTATTGAGATTTATAAATATAAATATGATGGAATTGATATAGAGCGGAGGACTGAGGGTGGACTCGAAAATACTTAAACGCATCGAGAAGTCTGAACATGATAAATACAAACGATTGCACGCCAAAAATTATGGTTCCACTGGATACCAACAGCATATCAGTGAATACGTGCAATGGACCACTCATCCTGATCATAAAATATTGGATATGGGGTGCGGACGCGGTGTAGCTGTTAAACGGTTGTTATTAGCACACCGTAATGTCATGGGAGTAGATATAACATTAATGGGATGTGGGTTGGAATTTTTAGTAAGGGGCGTTGTTATACCAGTAACGGTAAATCCCAAACACTATGTTGAAGCACCTTTGTGGGCAATGCCATTCAAGGACAATCAATTTGATTATACATTTTCCGCGGATGTCTTAGAGCATTTACCACCCCAGATGGCAGAAGATACGATAAAAGAGATATACAGAGTTACGCGCAATCAAACACTCCATGTAATATCCACAAAGCCAAGCATTCGCAAGGAAAAACTACACCTGACTGTGCAGCCTATAGAATGGTGGAGAGAGATGTTTGGAAAGTTCAATATAAAGGATGTTAGGGTTACGATAGTTGGCTGCGAAGAATTCCTTGTACTCCATGAAAAGAAAGCAAAAGAGATGAATATTCCGGTTAAATGCACATGCAATAGAGCTTTTGATAATAAACCAAAATTAGAAAGACATTTAAAGATTAAGAATAGTGATGCCCGGCATTTACCGGACATGGCACACGCAAGTACTCATTTATTATTCAGGTAGGAAGGGGAAGCCGTGAAGTCTATTAATAATATTGAACAAGAAGAAAAACGGCTTTATGTTTCATATTATTTAGGGGACAATCAGCCTTTTCATGGGTATCCCGAGGGAAGCTATGTAACAGAGGCGGCAATGTTCATAGAGAAGACAGTCAAAAAGGAAAGCCGACTTTTAGAAATAGGTTGTGGGCATGGCAGAACAGCCAGATACCTCATAGAAAAGGGATTTAATATTTTGGGTGTGGATATTACTTTAGCGGGTCTCCCTGGATATAGTTCTTATGAAGTAGATTCCAGGTTTTTTGAGGCACCTATATGGAGACTACCCTTCAGAGATAACCATTTTGATTACACATTCTCTATGGATGTTTTGGAGCATCTCCCCACGAAATTGATTGATAAATCTATAGAGGAAATTTATCGAATCACCAAAGTAAAGACCTTTCATGCAATCAGCACTATAGATGACAAAAATTATATAGAAGCGCATAAAACAGTAAAACCAATAATATGGTGGGAAAAACAATTTAGTAAATTAAATAATAACCAAGTAGATACACATATAATGGACGGGAAGGAATTCATGGATTTATTACTTATACTTCAATGTGAAAACAAAAGGAGAATAGCATGAAGAAACCAAGGGAAACGCTATTGCCGAAGAATCCGATTATCGATATTGCAATTCCCACACTTAACCGGCGGGAGAAATGCACAGTCTGTGTGCACTCACTCTTAAATGGGGACTACAAAAATATCCGGGTATTTCTACTCTTTACTGATCAGAATGAGTTATTCCGATATGCAAAACAATTCCGGGATGATAAGCGTGTGATATGCCAGATGACGGATTACAGTAAGGTGTCAACGTGCTGGAATAATTTTATTGTTCAGAGTACTGGCGATCTCGTACTCTTTTTATGCGACGATACTTCACTGGACAAAGATTGTCTCACGAATGCGGTTAAGGCCATAAGCAAGCAGTTCCCGGACGGTGATGGACTGATCGGACTTAATGTTACGAATTACCCCCCAAGTTGGCCGGAAGCAATTACTCAGTATGGATTCAGGCTCATTGGAAAGAAATTCCATGCGAGATTCCCGGAAGGGCAGGCTTATTGCCCCGAATATTATCGTTTCTATGTTGACACGGAAATGGGTGAATATTCTAAACTCGTGGGTAAATTCTTCTTCTGCGAGGATGCACGGATGCAACATTTTCATCCTAATGCGCCAGGCGGTACTTTAGACGATACACATTACAAAAATAGAGGTGAGAAACAGAAATGGGATATTGAGACTTGGAAAGCACGTCAAGCCAAGGGCTTCCTGTGGGGGAGAGAACTCGACATTGTGGGGATTAGATGACACAAGAAAAGCACATAGGGCATCATGGACATGACGACGGAGAAGTATTCGTAAGAGAATGGTCTGACAAGAATACTTTCAATAGTTTTAATAACTGGAAGGGACTCCTGTATAGTGCATGGTACGAAGATATTACAAAAGGTAAAGTACCGGTTCCTATTCAAGCTCGAATTGACCCTACATTAAAATGCCCCTTATCTTGCGAATGGTGTAATTCTGCAAGGTATAGAAAAAACGGGCATGAACTTAGTAGAGAACACATTCTGAATGTTCTTAATTTTCTGAGCAAGTGGGGTGTGAAAGCAATAGTATGGGCAGGTGGTGGAGAGCCGACATATCATTCATATTTTGTGGAATTACTCCAGAGGAATGCTGAACTCGGCATGGATGCAGCAATACTATCAAACGGAGTTATATCTAATCCCTATATATCCGAGAAAATAGGTCAGTTATGCAGATGGGCAGGGATTAGTATTGATGCGGGTACGGAAGAAACATACACTAAAATGAAAGGATGTGCTACATTCAAACTTGCCATAGAAAATATACGAATTATGGTGGAGAACTCACGGAACTGCAATGTTGGTTTTAAATTCCTTATTTCGCCCAGCAATCAACATGAACTTTATCAGGCATGTGAGATTGCTCGTGATATTGGCGCTATTGATTTTATTGCTCGCCCTATGGATATGCAGCATCAGGGAATGATTAATACAAAATTCAACATAGAGGATTTTAACGTTGATTTAATATTATCTGAATTTGAGAAATGTCATGAGCTTGAATCAGATGACTTCCATGTTTATACTGTTGTACATAAGTTTGATCGGAATCTGGGGCATAGCAAACGGTTTAAACAGTGTTATGGAGCACCACTTCGGATTCATATTGCCACGGATGGTAATGTATATTTTTGCGATGACCAGTATTATCAGGAGTCTTTTAAACTCGGCGCACATTTCCCCGATCCAACCAATATCCTTTCTTTCTGGGGAGGTATAAATCATAAAGCGTTATTATATGGCGATACCCCCAAAAGATGCGAAACTCGGTGCTGTGTTGCTGATTATTGTATACAATGTGAGAGATTATTCGTAAATGACAATGATCCTATGTGTATGAGGTATCCATGACGGAGCATGAATGCCCGCTGTGCAAATTAACGATAAAATCCAAAGTGTATTATGAGGATAGAATTGTAACGGTGCTGGATTGCATGAAGTGTAAAATTCCTATGGCTGTTTCAAAGCGTCATACAATGAAAATGGGACTTTACGAACTAAGCCATATATTAAACATAATACTCAAACTATTCGGTCCGGCAGTTATGTTACATACAGATCAACGCTCAATACCAGAACACTGGCATACACACATAGAGGTAGTAGAATGACACGAAAACCCGCAGATTATCTCATAACACCCGATCTCAATAAGCCGAATGAATGGACATATCCTATCGATCATACAGCAATTGCATCCATGGCAAAGAGAATCGGCAGAGAAAGTGAAAAGACTACTCAAAAACTTACCGATGTTATTGGCGGAAGGACTGTAGCTCTTCTTCTAAATGGAGCATCAATCAAGCAATTAGAGGAGCGCATTGATCAATTTGCCCATTTTGATATCTGTTACATGGGGATTAATAAATTTAGTACCATCGAACAAGCTATTTTGGCTAAAGCGAATAAAGAAATTGATATTGTCTTTTGTATGTCAGAACAGGATATTCCCAAAAGAATGAATGATATTAAAGAATTTCTTTCAAGAAAGTCAAAAAACCTGTTTATAACTACACTTTGTGCAATGACATGGTTGAAGGAAAAGGATAGAAATGAGATACTGGATAACTATGGAGATAAACTTTATCTCATGCCGAGATTGCTCTGCCGTCCAAAGTATCCTATTTCACTTGAGGTTATTATTGATGAACTAATCAAAGCAAAGGCAAAGCATCTTATTCTCTTTGGTGCAGATGGTTATTGGGAATCGGCAATGAATGGAAAGTCGGATCTGGAAATAATCCGGTGGGATCAACAGAAGATGTTGAGTACTTATTATGATCCCGGGTTCTTTGAGGGGGAACGTCGGGCTACCGGAGTTGGAGTAGGAACTTATAGATTTAATAAAACCTTTAAATATCAGCCTGAGAAGATTAAAATAATAAATTGTTCACCAAATAGCCATTATAAGCATATTCCTAAAATGTCCTATAATGAATTGATTGGTGCGTTGGCAGTAGGGGGATTTTAATGCATATGGATTCAGGAGAATTGATTGACAGATATACTATTACACGGTTATACAGGGAACGGGATACCGGTAATATAGTAGAAGAGGCACGGTTTAATGCAGGGGTACATGAATTACGAAAAGCTCACCCCGATATTCCATGGGATGATTTAATCGCTCTTATGTATCAGATAAATGGATTTGTTTGGGACTTTGAAAGTCCTATACATACCGGAAAGCTCGATTGTGATCCTGTGATTGCAGGTGTACTCGCGCTCCGGGTAAGAAAACTTAACGCTATGCGTACAGGTTTATCTAAACTTATTGACAGATTGGTGGCAGGCAAATGAAGAATGTTCTCATTACAGGTATTACGGGCTTCGCTGGACCGCATCTGGCGAACCATCTATTAAGAGATGACCCGGAACACCAGATTAAGCTTTATGGTCTTGTGAGGGCATCAAACGGGCGCCAAAACGATATTAGAGACATTGTACCGGATGAAATATTCAATAGAATCACATTTCTGTATGGGGACCTTCGCGATTATGTTTCACTGCAACTTCTATTTATGGAATATAAATTCGATGAAATATATCATTTGGGCGCACAATCTCATCCACCTACAAGTTTTAAGCATCCGATGACTACATTTCTTACAAATGCTGAAGGTACGGTTAATTTAGTTAATCTTTTAGCTTATTATGTCCCACATTGCAAATTCATGAATTGCAGCACGAGTGAAGTATATGGAGCGGTTCCGGAAGAGAAACAACCCATTACAGAGTCATTTCCTATTGCGCCGATGAATCCATACGGAGTGAGTAAGGCGGCAGCAGATTTGTATGTGACAGAGAGAGCACGATCTACAGGGATGCAATTATTTAATACCCGAGCATTTTCACATTGCGGGCCCCGGCGTGGTCATACATTCTCAATATCCGGAGATGCATATCAGATAATACGGATTAAGAAAGGATTGCAAGACCCGATTATAGCCGTAGGAACACTCAGTAGTAAAAGAGTCGTTATGGACGTGCGAGATTGTGTTAAAGCATATGCAATGCTGATGGAGAAGTTCACTCCGGGAGTATCATATAATATCGGTGGCAACGAATGTGGCACAATGGAAGATTTTCTCAACACAATGCTTGATATTGAAAGCATGAGAGATAAAGTAGTTACCAAAATTAATCCTGATTTTGTCAGAAAAATAGATATCCCGGTGCAGATTCCAGATAGCAGTAAATGTAGAGAATTAACCGGGTGGGCGCCACAGATCCCAATGCAAAAAACACTGACCGACCTTTTAGATTACTGGAATAAGAAAATCGAGGTATAATTATGGCTACACCAGCGGTACCAGGAGTTAATAGTTGGGTTACAGAAGCCACAGCAAATGCATATTTTAATTCAAGAATTTACGCCAGTGAACACTGGGTGAATGGAAATGCAAATAACGCACCCGCATTAATCACTGCGTATAACTGGCTGAATGCCGGTAGTTATGCTTTTCCTGATGTTGCTACTCAGGCGATGAAGAATGCACAAATGGAGTATGCACTCTTCCTTTTACAGCATCAACCAGACCTCGATCTGCGGATGGGATTGCAGGCTCAGGGTGTAATTGCGGCAGGAGTAGTGAAGGAGAAATACAAAGACGATAATTATGTCGAATTACCCATACCACCGATTGTGCAAAAATTGATTGAGGATTATGAAACTTCAAGACCGGTATTTCTGGTCAATCTGGAACGTAACGAGGAAGAGGGCGTGGGTTATGATGCCTATACCAATTTACTCGCTGATGAAGCAGAAGATTAAACCCAGGAGGACACAATGACTAAGCGTAAAAGCACCAGTAAAAAGAAAGTTTCAACGAAACCCCAGAGCACAATTATATTCCTTGAAGACGAACAGATGTATCTCGTGACATGTGCGGGAAGACAGAATAAATACGGAATCGGTTCGAGAGTGCCCAGGGGCAGTTGTGCGTATAAAGAAGAGCGCGGTGAATGGACAGCCGAAACTCTTGAAGATGCGAAACAGATGGCTGAGGATTTCGCTTCTAATATGCTCGCCGGAGGGTAAAAATGCTTATTCTGATAATGATTCTAATTATTATCGCCATTGGACTTTATAAAGCTGGTCAGTGGTCCGAAGAACGAAAACAGCACCATGGAGGCTCAAAATGATAGGTCCATACCTGATTGATAGCGTTACACAGCGCTTAGACAAAGGCGGCGATAAATATCAAGAACCTTTGCCAACTTCTGATATTACGATAAAGGTATTTATTGATTATGGAGAACGCCGTATTCAGAATGCCGAAGGTCAGGTAGTCATAAGCATGGCAAAATTATTAATGAAGGATCGTCCAATTATAACTGATCCCACTGCATTTGCCGGAAGGGCTGATTTCACTATTTCATATAAAGATTTATTTATTTTCGATGGAGTTTCACATGCTGTAATGAGAATTGGCAAATCAAGGGATTTTAGCATAAGGAGCATGGACGTATATGTCGCGTAAAAGTGAAATAATGAATCTGGATACCCGGGAAGTGCAAAGCAGAATGGCATTACTCAACCGGACGATATTACCTGCCAAGATTAAAAGGGGACTGACTATGGGCGGGAATAGGTTGATGATTGATGTAATTATAGAATCCCCTACTGCGCCTATCAGACGAAGCGATAAATTTATATCCGGATACTTAGACTCTGACAGGAAAGCGGGTGAATTGCGGGCATCGGGAGCATTATTTGTGGATGGAACAAAGAAACGCACAACAGTTCATTATGGAGAATTTGCAACTGGAATATATCAACCTAATTCTTACGGCGGAACACCAATTTTGCCTTTTAGCCATGAAGCCTGTGTCGTATTTAATGCACCTTACGCAGCGGAACAACATAATTCATGGCCGAAAAAAACACAGGGTGGTGCGGGTATGCATTTCCTTTCAACTAAACTCTACGGGAACGCAGTTGAGTATATCGCCGTCATTGCAAGGGTAATTAAACTATGATAAAAGAATTAACAGGATATATTGATACAAATACGGCATTTACAGAAGGAACTGATTTATTCGCCGAAGCTGTAGATCCCGATGATATAGATGAGTGCATTGTTGTCGAAGAGGCCGCGCCGGGTCTGGCGGATGGGATTCTCGATGGCAAGCGCCAAGTACCTCTCGTTGTCTATGCGAGAGCGGCTACACGTTTTACAGCACGAGATAACGCCTATGTCGTGTTTGATTTTCTGCACAGGAAAATGCAGATAAGCCTTCCCGCTATTGACGCAGGGCCGACTTATGTATGTAATTTTGTGTGTATGACACCTTATTACAAAGGTCTGGACGAATCAGGCAAGCGATATGTTTTCGTAATGCCTATCGAAGTAACAGTAACGAATATGTTATAAAAAGGAGTAATATTATGGGTTTAGGACCTACAAGAGATTTGGGGCCCGCAATTGTTATTTGGGGAGAAACAGAAATTGCGGAGATATTCGACGAAATTCGAAATACATTAGTAGGGGAAAGTGCAAAAGTCTTTGAAATGCTATACGGCGCCACTGCCGTAGATGAAGTATTTCTTGGATATTCAGATTGTTCAATAATTATCCCCGCAACAAGGATAGCAATAGCAACACTTACTACACTCATCCCCGGTGGAACGAATCCCAATAGCGAATATGTTGGGATTAAGGCAGCCGGAGCCGGGGCAGCCGTTGGTGTTTCCATGTATGATAATGGGCTTCCACTTTTTGTAAAACCTATCGTAGCCGGAGTCGCAGCAGAAAATGGTAAATGGTTGCGGTTAGAACATACATATCCGGTGCCGAATTTTGATATAGTATTCAACATTCGGGATCAGCGTACTTATGGTTTAGTATTCAAATCTTGCCCGGATGTCACGAGCAAATTGCTTTGGTCTGCGGGTAAAGTAGCAATAACAGATGCAACTGGTTATTAAAAAAGGAGGGCTTATGACCAAAATTAACATTGATAAACTTTGTGAACCTATCGAGGTTATCGTGGGAGGGAAAGATTATACGCTCGATGATATTCCCCAAGCAACCGCAAGGAAAATGGCGCGACTCGGAAAAGCAGCAGATGATATCGAGGCAGCCATAAAAGATGCGTCCGCCAGATTAGTTTCGGCCAAACTCCAAGGTGTCCCGGAAGTAATTAAGGAAATCAACGATGAACTCAAAATCCTCATGGAAAAGGCTGATAAAGATGATAGCACCGAGGGGCTTAGTGCGATTATGGCGGAGGTATTGGGGGCTGAGGAAGGAACGTTTAAAAATCTCGGTATGCGAAAACTCACAATGCTCGTAAAACAGGTCATGGGGACTATCAGTGAGGAATTAGAAGGAAAAAACGTCCCCGGGGCCGCAGTGACGAAATAGCCACAATAGCTGCGGCCTTTCCGGGGTTATTTAAACTATCCGGTCTCATTAGTATGGGTATTAGGAAGAGAGGTTACTGGTTAAGGCAGGCTGATGCAATAAGGCGGAAAGAGATTGCTACTATTGCAAGTGGAGTAGCTGCAGGTATCGGTATGGCTTTCTCGGAAGAAGGTCAGAGTGCATTAGACTGGCTTGAACTCACAAAGACCGAGGAAGAGAGTAAAGCGGAAGGTTCCGAAAATAATTGGAATATGCTGTTTATGTTAGGAGGGGGCAAAGGTGTTTAATGTAGGATCCGTGCAGGGATATCTGAAGCTCAATACAACTGGGTGGATGACATCGATGAAGGCTGCAAATACATCGGTTAGTACATTAACACGCTCATTTGCTAAAATGGGTGCCGTTGCTGTCGGCTCTCTACTCCTTATCGAACGTGAGTTCGGGAGATTCGATAAAGCCATACGCCATGCCACATCCGTAAGCGAAACCACAAATAAACAATTCCGGCAAATGTCCGAAATGGCATTGGACGCTTCGGTAAAATGGAATAAGGCCGCTACCCAAACGGCTCAAGCATTCTATTTCCTCGGTTCTGCAGGCTTGACTGTCTCTGAGCAGTTGATGGCATTCAACGATACCATTATGCTCTCTCGTGCCATGGGGTCGGAATTAGGACAGACCGTAGAGGGTGTGGTAGATATTGTCCGGGCGTTCGGTTTGGAATTTGCCAATATTAGTGAAATATCTGACCAATTAACCAAGACGGTCATCAGTTCTAATCAACAATTCCGTACTCTATCTCAAGCATTATCATACGCTTCATCCACGGCAAGACTGACCAATAATACGCTTGCTGAAACCACTGCTATGCTTGGTGTTATGGCAAATGCCGGTATAAAAGGGTGCTATGATGACCAGACAGAGGTGTTAACGAATCGAGGTTGGTTGCCCTGGGGTGAAGTAACAATGAATGATGCCTTTGCGACAACCAATCCGCATACAGGGTTTATAGAATATCAAAAACCTAATCGTCTCATTCGATATCATCATACAGGGAAAATGTATCATGTTGCAAATCGTGGGGTAGATTTATGTGTAACACCAGATCACCGCATGTGGGTGAAAAAGCGTGATCACGATGATTATTTTGTAATGACCGCTGAAGAAGTGATTGGAAAGAATGTTAGATATAAAGCTGGTGGAATGCACTGGCAAGGGTTTGATCCAGAATACATTGAACTCAAGGGATTTAAACAAAACCGCGGTAATTGGAATAAATCCGTATCTTCAATTAAAATTGATGCAGAAGTCTGGGCTACTTTTCTTGGGTGGTATATATCCGAGGGATCATGCGATTATCGCAAGGGAAATTACCGAATACGTATAACGCAAAATCAAGGTAGTCTTCGAGATAAAATGCGAGAAGTTCTCAATAAACTACCAGTAACAGTCAATGAAGATAAAAATGGATTTATAATTAACAATGAACAAATATGGAGAGCAGTGGAATATCTTGGGAAAGCCCCACAAAAACATATACCACAATATGCTCTTGATTGGTCGCCAAGACTATTAGGCATTCTACTGGACTCTCTCATGGAGGGAGATGGGGATTGTAATGAATGTTATTATACGTCATCCAAACGACTTGCTGATAATGTCATAGAAATAGCCCTGAAGCTGGGTGTATCCGCAACGGCGGTAATAAAATCTAAAGCAGGTACCATATCTAATTATAATAAAGAAGGTAGGGAAATCAAGGCACAGTATGATCAGTGGAAAGTAAGTATAAAGCGAGAACAACTTGAACCTGCCTATTATCCTTCAGAATATAATGGAGTACATGGGGATAGATTGGATGGCACAAAATTCCCACATTGTAGTGAATGGATAGATTATGATGGTGAGGTTTTCTGTGCCGAAGTTCCTAATCACTTACTTATAGTTCGACGTAATGGAAAACCTATTGTGTCTGGAAACAGCATGGCGGGTACCGTACTCAGGCGCGCTATGACTAATCTCATGGCGCCCACAGGAGGTATGGCCGGGCTTGTATATGAATTAGGATTGAATATTTACGATACTACCGGTAAAATGCAACCGTTCATCAATATCATGGGGCAAATAAGCGAAAAATTAAAAGGGGCAACCGACGAATATAAAAACATGGTATTTGAGGTATTGTTTGGGCGTAGGGCTATTGCGGGTCAAATACAATTATTCAATTTTGGTGCGGTTGCATTACGGAAATATGCAAATGAAATTGAGAACGCCGGAGGAACTACCGAAAGAGTTGCCGGAAAGCAAATGAAAGCATTTACAGAGGTATTGGGGCAACTTTGGCAGGAGATGAAAAGATTAGCAATAACGGCAGGGAGCACACTCGCACCCGCAATTGAAAGATTGGGAAATTCTATACGTGATAGAATGCAATCATTCAGAGAATATGTTAAACTTAATAGTGAGGCTATCGCTGTGACATTGAAATGGACAGCGGCAATAGCTGCAGCATTGGTAATAGGCGGTCCTCTCTTAATCGTCATCACAAGCCTTGTAACCAACATGGTAGCTCTGGCGGCAGTTATAGCCAATCCATTTGTCGTTTTGATAGCTTCATTGTATGCACTTAGGGCTGTCTGGAAACAAACCTCTGATGAAATGAAAAAAAGTATCAGAGAATCAACTCTTGAAAAGATAGGGCCCGCAGGAATAGTTCTTGGTGCGGCAGCGGCAGGAGCAGCCGTTGGAACTTTAGCTGGTCCGGTAGGGGCACTTGCTCTTGGAACAGCAGGACTCGTGGGAGGAGTAATACAGGCCAAGAAAGCCCTAAAAGAGCAGGAAGGGGCAGTAAAGAAGTCTGCACTTAGCTTTCAAGATATATGGGCGGAAGCATTTGAGGCTACCAAGAAACAGATGAAAGAAGATATGGGAAGTGCTTTCGATTTTATCGATGTTGAACTTGGGAATACAGACGGACTTATAGGTAATTTAATAAACAGTTTTAAAAATTACACCGCCGGATTAAAAGATATATTTAAAGCCTTTATGACCGAGCCTGATGCAGGGTTTATTAAAGTATTAGATAATCTGGATAAATTTGATAAAAAATTAAAAGAACAGATAAATAAATTAAATCAAATGAATAATGCAATTGTTGTTTCTGGGAAAAGAACAGGCTATCTTGCTGGTGAATGGGATAAAGCATTAAGAAATGTCTTTGCTCCGCCCGCAGGTGAATCTAAAACATGGTTTGGCGCTTTTACGAAAACATTAAAATCAATAGAATCTTCATGGGCGGATACTTTTAACAGTATTACTACCAGAACTGGTAATTTTAAGGATTTCATGGAAGAGATGTTCATGGGCATTCTTAATGCATTTAACCGAATGATAGCAGATATAGCCGCAGCTGATTTGGCTCATGCTATGTTCGGTGGTGGAATTAAAAGAACACCGGGTATACCAAGTTTAGGGGATTTATTTCGTAAACCGGAAACTACATTCTTCGGTCCCGGATTGCAAATGCGCCCATTGGGAGCTGAAGGAGGCACAGGTCTTGGCATGACAGGTAAAATGATTCCAATTACCATTAACGTCGAAAACAAAGGTAATCCTGTAAATCTTCGTGAAACCGGACGGCAAATGGTCGGAAAACGACTTATTATCAATACAGTTATGGAAGCAATTAACACCGATCCCAATGTTGCTGCTGCGATAAGAGGTACGTAATGGCTGATTTTCCAACAATATATAGACGTGGCACAGAATTACATAATCCGATTGTGGGTGCTTTTGAAGATACCATGGCATACGACCCTACAATAAGGAGTCAATCGGTAGGCGGATATGTTACATCACGGGCACGGTTTACACGCATACCACATAAATGGACGATAAAATATAATTGGGTAACACAGGCAAATAAGAACACAATTAAGACTTTTGTGGATGATACAGTTGTAGGAGGTTCGGGTAACTTCGATTGGTTGAATCCAGAGGACGGCGTTACTTACGATGTCAGATTTCTCGGAGAAGTTAAATACAATTCTCACTCCCATACTAATTTCCTCTACTGGATGGTGGAGCTCGTGTTAGAGGAGGTTTAGTGGATATATTAAATGCCGCATATATAACCGAACAGAATAAGATAGCATCGAGTGGAGCTTGGATTCGGTTGCTGGAAATTGCTACCGCGGGACTTACCCCGGTTACATTGTACTATGCCAATAATAATGAGGTAGTCTCCTGGGGCGGTGAGCAGTACCAGCCGATCTCTTTTTCCATGGATGATGTGAGCTTTTCCACCAGTGGTGTATTCCCCGAATATAAATTGAGTATTGGGGATGTAGCCCTGAATAGCGATTTACGAACGAGAATCAAATCCAATTCAGGACTCGTAGGAAGTACAATACGCCTCATGGTGGTGCATTCTGACCATCTTGATTTGACCACACCCGCTATTGACGAGACTGCCGAAATACTTAATTGCGAACTTACCGCCGAAGCAGTAATATTTACAGTTGGCATACCCAGTTTACTTAGCCGCAGATTTCCCAAGGATAGATATGTACCGGGATTTTGCAGACATAAATTTGGGTTAGCGCTCTGCCAATATGTCCAATCGAGTTTCTCTCTCACGAGTATACATATATCCTTTGGGCTTGGAGTTGCAGGTATCCCGGGAGAACAATATAATACGATAAGAAAAAGTAACGGAAGGCTTATTGAAGATTTATTCAAAAATGCGCCCGGGGCTTATGATTTTTCGACCACTCCGGCAACATGGGATTTAGATAGCGATACGGTATTTACGATAAGTGGATCGTTACACAATGATGGGTGGTTTATAGCAAATAATTTTCATACGGTTGCCGATACATATGTAAGGGTGTTTATGGAGGCCGATAAAGCGAGACCATTCGTGGAAGAAGCGGCAGGAGAACTTATTACAATGCAATTAGGATATAACGATTGTGACCATACACTCGAAGCATGTAAACTCAGGAATAATACCCAGAACTATGGCGGCAGCCCTGGTATCGCAGGCGGTGTTTATGGCTAATATAAAAGACCTTATTGGAAAGAGATTTGTCAATGGCGGTCGCAGTGCAATCAAAGGACTTGATTGTTGGGGATTAGTTATGGAAGTTTTTAGACGATATGGAATAGATATACCTGACTTTACAATAGGCGCTTTCGCTTTTACGACAATCGATGCTCTGGCCAACAAAGAGAAAGAATCACGGATATGGGAAGAGGTGTATAATCCATTAGAAAGAGATGCGCCATTGGTTGTGTTAATGAAAATGCATCCATATCTAATTACACACGCGGGAGTGCTTATAGGAGATAATCGCATTATACATACAACAGCGGGAACGGGTGTTATTACATCGAGAATTGACTCATTGCAAAGCAGAATAGTAGGGTATTATAAGTATATAGGGAGCAAATAACATGGAAAGAGTGGTATGGTACGTTCCATTAATTACATTTTTCTTTATACATGAACTCGCCTGGTGGTGTGTAAAGAAATTGGATAAACCACCATTTATTATACGTAAAATACTTCGGTACAGTTACATACTAAGGTACTGGGCACGCGACCATGCAATAAAGGATTAACATGTTAAAAATAACTAATATATTAAATCCACTGATTGGTGGTAAATCTACTACGGAATATAATTGGGAAAGCGGAAAACCGCTGTCTGAATATATAGGCTATGAAGGTGATTGTCTTGTCACGAATAATGGAATTCCTATAGATTTGCCATTAAGTAAAATATTCCCTGCAAAAACCGATGAATATACGATTATGCCTATACTTGAAGGGGTAGATAAGCAAACACAGAGAATATTAGGCTATATGGCAATGACAGGAGTAAGTTTTATACCGGGTTGGGGACCGCAGGCGGCATGGATAGGAAGTAACCTCATTAATCTGTTTCTAAAGGACAAAGACCCAAAAGACCCGGCACTATCTCAATCCTATGCCTGGCAGCACAAGAGCAGCCCTAACGCATATATGGGTACTGCTATGCCGGTAATTTATGGTAAAGCACGGGTGAGACCTACGCTAAAGAATCGGTATATTACAATAAAGGGCGATAAGCAATATTTATATGCGCTGTATGGTATAGCGGCACATAAAGTGGATGAGGCAGGATTGCCAACTGTTAAAACCTACACCGCTGATACGGACTACGTTTATGGTGATATTGTGAAAGGTAATCCTGATTATGATAATTATGAGCCAGGAAAAACATATAGAGCGTTAGCCACCCTGATACATACCAGTGACGAAGAAGTTAATGCCTTCGATACCTTTTTTAATACATGGGGAGTATGGCGTGGGACAGCATCGTTCTACAATGATATAATTATTAATGGAAGATCAATAACCGACTATAACAAAGATGTGGAATGGGAAACACGACCGGGATTACCGGAGCAGTCCATTATTATTGGCTTTGATGCGACATTTAGTAATTTAGCACAGAATAAAGTTATTTACCTGGATTATCCGTCGATTGTTAAAGATTCAGCCGATTTCCGGTATAAAAGCACATATTTTGTTGAATGGGATCAACACAATCTCCTTCTTAACGGGGAAACATATATTATTCAGGCGGGCAAATTATTATTCACACCCGGCACTTGGTATATTGCCTATAATCCATCAGTTGCAGATGATACATATCAGTTGGTGGCGGATGTGCCACCCCCCGTTAGTCTTATTTATACTATGGTGGGCTTTTTAGGAATAATCCAAGGCTTACGAGACCTAACCTATTATTACAATGTACGCCTACCAATTGCTACCGATTGGTATAGTCCAGTAATAACAATAACTAATACGCATAATATTGAACTTATATTTGAATTCCCTAATGGTTTATATGGAATAAAACTGGGTAATAACATAGTGAGTGCTACCTGTAGATTATTTGCTCAATACAGAACGGTAGATACATCAACTACGCCAACAACTTATGGAGAATGGTTAGATTTTAATTTTTCCTTCTCAGACCCGGATTATGTAAATACGAACACAGATCCAATTTCCGGCGCTGTAGTTCGCAAAAAACCGGAAGTATTTAACATATCGATCAAAGCTGTTGATAAAGATGTTGAGCTTCTTGAATATGGGAAGTCATACGAAGTGAGAGTAGCAGCAAGCTCACCATCAATAGTAAAACTCGTAAATATAGCACCTATTGTATATGGCGAGGAGAATGCTGACGGCTCAAGCCCGGGATTCACCTATCCTGGCGAACCTTTACTCGGTATTAAGGCATTGGCATCAGGACAGATAAGCGGCGATCTCGATGTACAGGTAGATGTGAAAAGAACTAAAGTGTGGGCGTATAATACACACTTTGGAGAATGGGTAAAAAAGGAGGCCGATAACCATGCCTGGGCGGTATATGATATACTCGCTAACGGACACCCTGACCACAAGGCATACCCCAGGGTTGGTAATGAGAATGCGGAAGCTTCTTATGGATGCGGAATAGATAAAGACAGGCTTGACTATGACTCATTCGCAACGTGGGCGGCGAATATATATAATTTGAAATATGAACTCAATATAGTATTCGATACATTCATGACAGCTTGGGACGCGATACTTCGTATTTGCCAGGAAGGCAGGGGCATGATATATCCTGTTGGCACGAAAATAAATGCATTTACGGATAAAGCAACCGATGTCACACAAGTATTCACAATGGGTAATATATATCTCAATACCTTTGCCCAAAAATATATGGAGTCCAGTCAGAAAATAAACATGGTGGAAGTGACTTATTATGATAAAGAACGCAATTATGAGAAAACAATGATAGCCGCCAGAACGGCGGATTGGGACAGTAGTGATGGTTTAAGCGTTCCCACTACTATAACTTTATACGGCACTACAAATTTCACACAGGCTTGGTCGATTGCCCGGTTTATATTAATGGGGAATGAACTCCTCAATAATATCATATCGTTTGGCGTGGATATAGATTCTCTGGCGGCGCAGGCAGGGGATGTGGTAGAAGTTCAACATGATGTTTTGACAGAGGGCTCCGGGGGAAGGATTATCGGCGTACAGAATAATGGATTGCTTAACGGTAGCTTCGAAGATGGATTGACGGATTGGGATAAATGGGGGAATCAATCCTGGTTTAGCGATGGTGCTCAGTCAAAATATGGGACACTTAGTCTGAGATCGCTTTCCACTGTTCATAATGCAGGGGGAGCACAGATATTTACGGTAAAGCCAAATAAAGAATATACATTATCTGCCTGGATATATATACAAGACGATGCCTTGGGAACGTCAACGATAAGAGCTATGACATATGATGGGAGTTTATATTATAGTGCATATGCAAACCAAGCAATTCTCGCACAATGGCAGCGTGTATCGGTAACATTTACCACGGCTTCCGATCAAACTGAGGCTACCGTATGGCTGGGCGGTATTGGCGAGGCATATTTTGATGGTGTTATGATGAATGAAGGTACTACAGCATATGACTTCATGATGGGCACGGTTCTTACTCTTGATAGAACAGTAACTATCGCTTCGGGTACAACGTATCAATTAGAAATATCTCATAAAAACGGAACTATAGAGACGAAAAATGTTACAGGCGGTAGCGATACTGATACTTTAATCTGGGGAGATGGCGATACTACGTGGAGTTTTGTACCTGAAATATATAGTCCATATTCGTTCGGCATCAGCGGCACACATGTAAAGAAGTATCGTATTGCCGAAATAAGCCGTACTGATGAATTAATGCGGACATTAACACTTATACAGTACGATGAGGCATTATATGATAGCTACACGCCTAACGACACTGGTCCTGCGTTCGAGGAAGGATTGGTCGTATCGGAGAAAGTTGCTGTGTCAAGTGAGGGAACAGAGAAAATAGCCAATATCCTCAATCTTGCTGATAATGTACAATTAAAAGAAGAAATAACATGGAATGACAGGACAGGGCGGCTGCAATCCAGTATAATCGTAACATGGGACCCGATATTTGGTGATCCCCACGGTGCATGGGAAGTATGGTTCAGGGACGTGGATGTAAGTGATATAGATTGGAAAGGAACGTGGGCGGCGACGTTGGCAGCGATAGGATATACCATAGGAGATAAAGTAGAACTCGACGGTGCGACATATATAAGCCTGGCAGATAATAACACTACACAACCTATCGACATATAAAAGGAGGAACCATGAGCAGATTAATATTAGACAAACTTATTATGTGGTTACGCAGAAAGCGTCCGGGAACGGTAGTGAAGATGAGAGATTTCTTCATACACTACATATCTTTGCTGTTTGGAATAGTCCCCCTATCCGCATCATTGAGGGCGAGAGTATTCCGGAAAGACGGTTCCATCGAGGATTTGGGTATTATCAGCACTCATGCGGTCACGGATGACTTTGTTGCATATTTGGTCGATTCGTTGCAAGGTACCGAAGCGGACTGGATTAACTTCAAATACCATGATTCCGGCACCGGTACGGATGCAGAAGCGGCAGGGGATTCCGCTCTCCAGACACCCTGCGGTGAAGCGAGAGATGTAGGTACGCAGATCGAGGGGGCAACAGCTAATATCTATAAATCGGTGGCTACTAACGAGTATGCCGGTGGTTTCGCCATTACAGAACATGGATTGTTCAATGCTGCCGCAGCAGGGACACTCATGGACAGGAGCGTATTCTCACCCATTACTGTGGCATCCGGGGATAAAATAGAATTTTCGTACTCTTTAACTTGCACATCTGGGGGATGATATGTCATTAATAGCATTAGTCCAATATGGTACACCCTTACTCTTGCTGGGCATACTTTACTACATTGCATCCCTATCGCCGGTTGTTAAGCAGATATTAGCTTCCATTGTTGAGATAAAAGCCGGTATGGTCTGGGAAAAAACATGCATAGCACATCGTGAGGAAATCAACCGGCGGTTAGATAAACTGGATAAGGAGGACTGAAATGGGATTTGCAAAAGACATACTCGCGCGGATAAAGGCTATTCTTAATGCAGTTGCTGCTATAAGCGCACCTGTTTCAGAAACAGCTTGTACTGCTACAGGAACTATTGTTCAAGATAGTGCTTATGGTACTGGAGGTCATAATAATGTTAATTTACCATCTGGTGCTGGAGCTAATACTTTTGGCGCTTGGGTGCAGTTTGATGCTGCCGTGAGTGCCGATAGCTGGATAAGTCATCTAATACTTGGCCCAACTGTACCAGCAGAAGGCGCTCAAGGTGTAATAGAAATTGCTACAGGAGCAGCACTATCGGAAGTTCCTAAAATGAGATTTTCATACAGGGTTGACATGAGCACCGATGTGGGTTACTTGGGATTCTGGGTTATTGTTTTACCAATACCAATAAAGATAGCTTCTGGAGTAAGAATAGCAGGAAGACATTCGGACAATATAGCAGGAGTACGTACATTGGCTGTAGGATTATCTATGTATCAAGGACTTGAAACTTAAAAGAGGAGATTAAAAAATGGATTATCAAATTACAGTAACATTAACTGATGACCAAGTTGCGGGAATGGAAATTATTGCAACTAAAGCTGAGAAAACAGTCAAGCAAATTCTTGAGGAATTTTATACTGGTTATACTGTCGATGAGGTCTTTGTAAAGGGAGCGGCAATGAATCAGATTGACCAGTGGATTGATGATGAAATAAAAGGCATTATAAATAAAACAGACAAGGTTACAATTCTTGCAAAATTGAACGCTCAATAATGGGGGAATAGATAATGCCTATATATAAAGACAAGGCCGGTCAGAAGCTCGCTGTGACCGCTATTGATATATCAGATGGTAGCCTCAAGACTGGTGACGCAGCAAACATCACGGCAGCCATCAGTAAGGACGGAGGTGCGAGTGCTGCCACAAATGATGCCAATCCTACCGAACTGGATAATGCCAATCATCCAGGTGTGTATATATTCGATCTCCTACAGGTGGAAACCAATGCCGACTTATTAGTTTTGACGGTGGTGAGCGCTACAGGGAATATATCTCTCGGAGATCCGATTCTGATATTAACAAAGGACATGCCGGAGGAGGAAGCCAATACCGAACTTGCCGCCATCCCAACTACTGTTTCAAATCTTAGACAAATGCAGCAATTCGTGTTTGAATATTTCCGTAACAAAATGACCATGAACAAGACAACCGGGGTCGAGACGGTTTATAAGGAAGATGCCTCGACACCTCTCGGCACACGTACCCATAACGATGACGGCACAACATGGACTAAACCGGAAATGAATTAATGGCACTTACGACAAGACAGGTATTCATAGCTCTCCACAGATTACCCGATGCCGATGGGACAATTGGTATATTTGATAGTGGTCATGTATTATGGGCATACACTGGTATCGCACATAAAGCATTAGGCGGCACACTCAACCTCAACCGCTCCACGCTCATGGATGGACTTGTCGGCTGGTGGCCACTTACTCAGGTTAACTATCAAGGTGGAGTATTCGTGGATGAGTCAGGTGAGGGTAATGATGGTACGCCAGCCAATGCTCCCAACTTCGCCATCGACAACTTCCGCAATCCTACTGGGGCGACTGTGTTTAATGGTAGTAGTGATCTTATAAATTGTGGTAATGACGCAAGTTTACAATTCCCTGCCGGACTCTCTGTTTCGGCTTGGATTAGAACTTCTGCGGATGGTCGTATAGTTCAGAGATCACAAGATGCGGTTGATGAAGGTATTTTGCTTTTTAGAGTTATTGCGGGAAAAGTGCAATTTTTAGTTTCAAACAATAGTTTGGGCAATATTTCTGCTGTTAATTCAACAATCCGGGTTGATGATAATGCTTGGCATCATGTTGTCGGAACGACTGATAGAACAACAATGAGAGTGTATATTGATGGTGGAGTAGATGGGACAGCAAACGATACTTCGAGCGATACTTTAGGGAGTTCTGTAGAGGATTTATCTATTGGTGTTGGCTTGCCAACTTCTGCGTGGTTTGATGGCCCTCTTGCCGATGTCAGGATCTACAACCGCATATTAACAGCAACAGAAAGAGCACTCCTTGCAGTTCCCAGTCTCACTATGGGGATTGAACTTGATCGAAGTTATGGGGGTGGTTTGACTCCTACTGGTGATTTAGCGAAAGCCCTGACAGCCTACCGCAGTCTTGGGGGCAATCTAACACCCTCCGGTGAACTCGATGCTATTGTCACATTCGTTATTGCTCTGGGCGGCGACCTCAACCTGAGCGGAGCATTATCAGCACGTAATCCCCTATGGCTACTCATCGACAAAAATCTTATCTGGCAAGGTGAGTGGGATGCAACGACTTATTATGATATTGACGATGTTGTTTTGTATAAAGCTACTACGGATCCGGAATGGCATGTATTTATATCGAAAATTACACATAATGTAGGTAATAATCCCGATTCATCAGCATCGGCATGGCGCAGACTATATCAGGAGAAATGGTCATGAGTGCATATATGAAACGCCAGGAAAATGACAATAAGACTGCGCTTACGTTTGATTTTATTAGAAATCATAAATATGAAGTTGTGGTGAGAGCAGTTGGTGAGGATGGTGTGGCGCAGGCTATGGAAAGTGCTGCTCGTAATACAATTGTCATTCAAGGTAAATTGACAGCGCCTGCTACTTCTCAGACGCTTACTGCTACCGCTTTTATCGAATCTGTTATCCTAAATTGGGTTAATCCGCTCGATTTCGATGTTGCATCGATGGAAATATGGAGATCGACAGTTAATGACTTGGAATTAGGTGTTAAGATAGCTGAGGTCAATGGCATAACATATACCGATCCTATCGGTATCGCCAATGTAACAAGATGGTATTGGATGCGGGCGAAAAACACGTCTGGGGCATATTCTGACTATTATCCCGGTATTAATGAAGGTGTATCGGCAACAACATTAGGTATAGTGGCTACGGATATAACCGATTTTGCCGTGACTGCCACAAAGATGTTCAATAAAACAATTATATTGACAGGTGATGTGTGGCAAAATAATATTCCTAATGCCGGAGAAGTGACGTGGAATGCTCATAACTTGGTGTATGGGGGTGCTTACTATCGTGTTGCAGCCGGATATACGGCAAATCGATATATTACGTGGACGGTGGGTAATACAGGGGGTACCGGAACGGTTGCCGATCCCTATCTTACTACTTATTCGGGTGATGCTGCCTACACTTCTGCGGATAATAAATTCAATGTTGCCGTGAATGAAAGTGGTGTGAATCAACTTGTTTGGAACAGTTCCGCCAATATGGTGATAGGAACAGCATATATTCTTGATCTTGCCGTTACTGATGCCAAGATAAATACCCTGACGGCGAATAAACTTACTGCGGGCACGATAGACGCTTCGGTTATCACAGTCACCAACCTCAATGCCACAAATATCTCCACGGGCATTCTTACGGGTAGAATAGTACAGACGGCTGCGGCAGGCGCAAGGGCGGAGATGAATCCTGTAAGCGGTTATGGGTTCAGGGCATGGGATGATGCGGGGGGTGTCGTATTCCAGGTATATGTAACAGGTGCGGATGTTGGTGACATTAGATTTGGCGATGTTGCTGCGGGGACAAATGAAGTACATTGGGATAAATCGGCGGGAACTCTTACTGTGCGGGGAATATTGACCGCTGATGATATTAATACTGGCGGAATGAACGCAGAAAGGATTACAGCAGGTACGATTGACGCCTCAGTAATTACAGTAACTAATCTGAATGCTACAAATATCGTTACTGGTACACTTACAGGGCGCACTGTACAAACAGCAGCCGCAGGTAATCAAAGAATTACACTCGATCAAAGCGATAATACACTGAGGCTTAGTAATGCCAGCGACGTAATCTTGATAACTATGGATGATACAATAGCAGGTTCCGGGCGCCCAGGAATGTTTATCGGAAGTCCTGCCGGTGGTTATATAAGTTGCTCTGATGTCGTTCTTGGTGGTGGTGCAACTAAATATTCGGAAATATATGATGGTTTAATAAGCATAGGTAACAACAGTACCGGTTCAATAAATATGGCAAGGACAACACGAACGGGCGCAAGTGGAACGGGTTCAAATTTCCTCGCAATAAATGCAAGTGGGGTCACAGCTAATTTATTCAGGGGCGTCGTCAATAGTGTTGAGATGTTTAATGTGAGTTATGATGGAATACTGAATATCGTCGGTGGATATAAGTTAAATGGCACAGAGGGTGTTGACAGTACGGACATTGCAGATGGTGAGCTTTTGAAAGTACAGACAGTTTCCGGGGGTATAATCACGACACAAACCGCTCATACAAAAATAAAGGTAACAGCCCTCGGTGGTATTGCAATAAAACTCACAAATGAAACCGGTGCAAATACTGTTGCGGGGCAATTGGTGAAGGCCGATACGGCAAATAATGACGCATTTATCCTCACTGCGGCAGACGAAGAGGAAACGTTCGGGGTTGTGCTCGACACAGGCGTCGCCGATGGGGCGGAGGCATGGATAGTAATATCCGGTATTGTGGATGTGGCTATGAAGGATAATACCGCTGCAACACGTGGATATTGGGTTAAATCATCGGACGAAGCTGGATATGCCGATGCCACTAATGCAAGTCCTCCGGGTGGAGGTATCCCCGAACTTGACCGGCATATGAGAGAAATCGGGAATTGTATTGAATCGGTGAGTGCTGGTGGTGGAGGAACACATATACTCGCCCGATGCGTATTACACTTTAATTAAGTAGGGGGCGGGCGGAATTATTACTTATATAATAAAAGCCCGCAAGTTTAATTCGGTCAGCCTGAGCTTCCTACTGCTTACGAGCTTTCTTCATTGTGTTTACAGGGATATAATATACAATATTATCTAACCTGTCAAGTAAAAAATCATGGAGCCGAAAATGCAAGTAACTGAGCACTTTAAATTCGAGGAGTGTACGTGCTCATGCTGCGACCGTTTAAAGATAGTCCCAGGTTTCTTCTCCCACATGGAAAAACTCGAAGAGATGCGCAAAGAACTTGGATTCGCAATAATAATCAATTCCGGATATCGGTGCCCGGAACATAATGTCGAGGTAGGAGGCTCGGTAAGATCGTGGCATATGCTGTTTGCTACAGATGTACGCCCTTCCTGGGGGAAAGGTCATATACATCGGGTAAAAGCCATCTATAAAGTCGCCGTAGTGCAGAATTGGGGCGGCATCGGCCGTTATAAAAACTTCGTTCACTTGGATATGAGACCCGAAGAAACCAGATGGCGAGGATAAACTCAACAAGGAGGTAAATATGGACAGACGCTATTTTCTAAAAGCCTTACCCTTATTGATGGCTATCACGTTACCACAAAGCAAAGAAAAGGGTATCCTGATGGCAGATACTATAACTTCTGGAACACTTTCAGGACGTAAAATACTTACTGCAGATTTTAATAAAATGAAATTTTATCCAACCTATCTTAATAGGAGGTAACAAATGTTGGCTACAATTCTTGGTATTGCAAAAACTGCAGGTGCATTCTTAATCACACCCGCAGGTATCGGCGCCGGACTCGGCGTACTTATATTGGGCTATGTGCTCAAGAAAATAGACAATGCCTGGGTATATAAACCCATATATGGCGTATGTTATGCGGTAAGCGTCGCCTGTACCGTAGGACTGTCAAAATGGAAGTGGACAAAAGGTGTGTGGAACAAAACTATCGAGCCCTTTGTTATAGACCTCGTAGATAATATACTCTCGGCTGTCAAAAACGGTATTACCGATGGCCTTCATAGCGATAATAAATAAGGGAGATTAAAAGTGTTAAAGAAAAAACCGCCGGAAAAACCTACACCAAAACTCTCAATGGAAGATATGATAAAGAAAAAGCGCGATGATATTGTTGCCGCCCGCGATCAGGCTCGTTTGCAACTCAATGGACTTGAAAATCAATTATACGTCTTAGATCAACTTCTTAATCCACAGCCTGAACCCGAAATACTACCCGACGCAAAGGAGGTGCCCGAAGATCCGCCGCCTAACGGTGTGGATATGGAGAAGGGTACAATATAAAAAAGATGCAAATTGCATCATAAACACAAAAGAGGGGGCATAAAAACCCCCTCTCTTTTTATTATGTAAACCTATTTAAATTCCAGCTTCGTTTGTGCCAGTAAAGCGTCTGTTCTTTTAAATAAATACCGGCTCTTTTTAAAGTGACACCATGTTCTCATTGAACTCTGCATACTATTACAGCTATCATAATGATTGTCCACATTTGTATATATTTCTATCCATGAAGCTTCGGGATGTTCTTTAAGATATTCTTTTATTCGTCTTAAACAATCTTGGGCCGGACCCACACCTTTTTCGTTCGGTTTTCCTGCATAAACACCTGGCTCAATATATTCTACCTGTTCATGTATCTTTTTCACATAATATTCAAGGGGTAGTTGTTTTAAATTAGATTTGGCTAATACTGAAACATACCCATCTCTCAGGGATAACACACCGAGTCCAGCTTTTTCGCATTTAAGTACAGAGCGCCATCGAGGCTTACTTGCAACCGCCACATACGCCTCATGGGAAACTAATCCTGCGGTATTGGCCTGATATATTACTTCTTTTGTTAAATTTAACTTTAATTCAACAGCAATAATCTTTTCATCTTTTATTCCAATAATATCAATACATCTACCAAGCGCAGGAATTTCAGAGTAAACGATATATCCTTTTTTATTCAGCCAGGTAGCGACTGGTTGTGCAAGTTCTGTTTCTTTCATAACATACCACCGTATATCTTATTCAATTCAAGCATAGCTGTACCCTAAGCGCAGATATTACGGCTGTTATCACCGTAGTTGTCACGGCATTTCCAAGACATTTATAACGCTGTGTATCCGATATTTTAACAATCTTGCCGTTTTCATCGATACCGTATTCTGTCCACCCATCGGGAAATCCCTGCAAGCGTTCACATTCAACGGGTGTGAGACGGCGGATGGATTGTTTATTGGCTACCATCGGAAGATGTCCACCGCCTTTGGGCGTTCTGATAGTAGGGCTAATATCCTTAAATATTCTTGGTTTTGTTTCTCCGAAGCCACCATAGATATTATGTACCATCATAAACTCATTCTGCTCCATCGCACTACCACGTAAACACGGCAATTCCTTTGTCCCACCTTTATTGAAACCATGAGGGCGTTGAACTATCAAATTATCGTGTCCGGCTCCGATGTTCGCCCGCAGCGGGGGCATTGTTTTTGTCCTTATCTGACTTTGGCGGTGCAGTCCGGGGTCACAGACTGCAATCATTGTTCTCTGGGCGTGATTGTCACATCCTTTATAATAATTCCCATCTATAGCAGTGGCTATTCCCTTTTGGACTAATGTTGTGCTTCCGTCCCATTGAGCTTGCCCACTTTGATTTTTTGTTGAGAGTGTTCCAGAAATACACTGCTCATGTTCCTCTTGAATAGACGGGCTTGACTCTTCTCCGAGAGGAAATACTTCCGGTCGACGTTCTCCTCCAAGATGTCCGACAATGAACACTCTTTCCCTGTTCTGCGGTACTCCGAAGTCTTTGCTATTAAGTACCTGCCACTGTATATCTCTATACCCAGTGTCGGAGAGAACCCTAAGTATTGTTTGGAAAGTTTTTCCATCGTCATGAGAAAGCAGACCTTTAACATTTTCGAGTAGAAAATATCCGGGTCGTTTGTCCCGGAGAACCCGTGCAATTTCAAAAAAGAGTGTACCTCGTGTGTCATTAAACCCTTCTCTTTTTCCAGCAATACTGAAAGCCTGGCACGGAAATCCTGCAACGAGCAGATCGAAGTCTGGCAACTCAGTGATATCGATAGCTGTTGCATCTCCGAAGTTTCTGTGTCCCGGATAGTGGTATCTGTAGATGTCGGGAGCCCTGTTTCTTTCTCTTTTGAGCTTTCCTGTTTTTTTATCAATGGTAATAATCCATTCGATTTCGGAGTAACCGATACAGTGCCAGTCTGTTGCTTGTTCAATTCCATACCTAAAACCTCCTATACCTGCAAACATCTCAAAGTATTTCATGAGCATAGCTGTCCCTATGAGGTAGTACGGCGTGATGGGATAGGCGGCTATCCACTCACTTGTGGACCGCTCTTCAGGGGGGACAGTAGAAACCACGGAACCTTACCGAATTTAATCGAACCACGTCTATGCTTTCCGTAAACGGGCTGATCCCTACCGGACGACCTGATTAACCCATCGCCCCAGTCCTGCGCCGTAATGTTAAAATAATTCGCTTATTTATCGAAGATGTAATGAATAACTACCAAGAATCGCCACTAAAAGCAGTGTTACATAAAACTCCCTGTGTTCCGTGCTACTCATGAAGCTAACTTTATTCAATACCCTTGTCAAGTACTTTCTATTATCTGAATATATTATAAAGGAAGGAGGTAATAGTGTTTTTACTAATCCTTCTTCTTGTAATCAATTCCTGGGCGGTAAGCTCACTTTCGGGGATATTTGTATAGTCTATACACCTATTGAGACTTTTTACGATATCACTACCAAGAATGTCTTTAATCCGGTCTATTGGCATTTTATCTGGCCCCATAGTTATATAGTAGTATCATACTATCCCGAGTCATGTGGTGTACACCTTTAAGGTAAACTCAGACTACAGCACTGTCAAGAGAAAATATTTCCCCTTTATCCCAAAAATGAACACGACATAGCAGGAGTCCCATAGGCATACATTAACAAAAAGTGAAAATGAACCATGCCCCTCCCGCGTGGCGGAGGACATTAGCTTATCATGTTGTTAATAGTTTACATAATATGTCTTATACGCAATAGGACTGGTGTAAAGATAATCACCCTCTCCCCTGCCCTGTCGGCTCACTATGTATTATAATTATATGGATTAGCTG
>SDBT01002046.1_pt1 | contig 36158 bp, 31 predicted proteins | sample 2277101 | NCBI WGS metagenome assembly SDBT01 (sample SAMN10404973, study PRJNA504765) | marine sediment metagenome | isolation source: marine sediment core GS10_PC15, 103 cmbsf | place: Arctic Ocean: Southern Knipovich Ridge | collected 2010 | reverse complement strand
TCATAGATTCCTCCTTGAGATGACGGAGGAATCTACCATACAGTCTGATTTGTGTTAGGTTACACGGTGTCCACTTTTCAACTGTAAACAGTCCGCTTTTCAGGTTTATACTGTCCACTTTTGAACTTTAAATAACATGATAATCTAAATCACTTGACATTGAAACGAAAATTTGGTATTCTATAACTACCGAACGGTCGGTAGGGAGACTGCATGACGCGAGATGAAATCCTGGAAGCGGCAGTGATCATTTTCAGTCAGAAAGGATTCCATGCTACCTCGATGCAGGATATCGCCGAGGCGGTAAATCTCCAGAAAGCCAGTCTATACCACCACGTTTCCAGCAAACAAGAGATACTCGTTGAGTTGCTGGACCAAGCCCTTGATTTGCTCATAGACCAGATTCAATATGTTCTGGAACAACCTTTACCTCCGGATGAAAAGCTACGCCAGGCTGTAAGTGTCTACCTGACTACTTTAATAAACAACCGCGAGCGTGCCGCGGTGCTGCTGATGGAGCATCGTTCTTTAGATCCTGAACTTCATACCCGCCATATACCTCGAAGAGATAGATTCGAGCGTTTATGGCGGGATTTGATTTACCAGGGTTTGTCCCAGGGCGTGTTTGAATGCACTGACCCAGCTTTGGCTGCACGCGCTCTACTGGGAATGATGAATTGGACAATTACATGGTACAAGCCCGAGGGACGCCTTTCAGCAGACGAAATTGCTGAGAATATAGCTGATTTAGCTTTAAGGGGTTTGTTAGCTCGCAGGATTACCTGACCGGTTTCGAACCTTCATTATGGAAGTCAAGAATTTCGAATCTAACAAGGGTGCTAAGATATTTCAAGTTCCTTTACAGTTGTTTCCTGGATTGGATGGCTTCGTATATCTCGTATTTGTGGAAAGTAATGAGTTGGGCTCCTACCGTGTTTTGATTGATACAGGTTCTGGGTTTGGTGAGAGCAACCAGCAGTTGGAAACCGGTTTTGAAAAAGTCTCTGAAGTCATCGGCGAATCCCTAACGCTATCCGATTTAACCCATGTCTTTATCACTCACTCCCATATAGACCACTTCGGAGGACTTTCATATGTAAGACCTCGCACAGAAGCTGATATAGGGGTTCACGAGTTGGACTTACGCAATTTGACGAATTATGAAGAACGCCTAGCTGTTGCAGCCCGTCGCTTAGGTGCGTTCTTAATCGAAGCCGGAGTTGATGACGAACACCGGTCCCAATTGATCGATTTGTATATGATTACAAAGAGTCTTCATCATTCTGTGCGCGTTGATTTCACGTATGAGGCTGAAGATATGCGCATAGGCCCGTTTGAAATGCTGCATGTTCCCGGTCACAGCGCTGGTCATGTCGTCATCCGCCTGGATGACATTCTCTTCAGCGGTGACCATGTCCTACGCAACATCACTCCCCACCAATCACCCGAACGACTGACACTTTCGACAGGCTTGGAGCACTACTTGAATTCACTTGACAAGCTGATTGATTGGGCTACGGATATTCGTCTGACCCTGGGTGGGCACGAGGATCCCATTTATGATCTAAAACCGCGTGCCGAAGGTATTCGCAGCAGTCATTCTCAACGCCTGCAGCAGGTCCTTGATCTTCTAACTGAACCACACACAATTTCGGAAGTGTCTTTTACTTTATTTGGGGAGGTCTTTGGATATAACGTTTTATTAGCTCTGGAGGAGGCTGGTGCACATGTAGAGTACCTATACCAACGAGGCTTTTTAGGGATTGACAATCTGGAAGAGTTAGAGGACAGTGATGGTACGGTCCCATTACGATATATTTGTTTACCTTGTATCGTCGACGAATAAACCACAAGGAGAGATAGGATGTATTCTTTTGAGCCTACTGAAGAACAGCGGATGTTGATCGACGCAATCAATCGATATGCAGAAAACGACCTGAGAGCGAAAGCCCATGATGCTGACGAAGAAGCCCAATTACCCGCTGATTTGATCGAAAAAGGCTGGGAGTTGGGTTATTTACAAGCCTCGCTGCCAGAGCAATACGGCGGCTTCGGTGAGCATTCAGCGGTAACGGGTGTATTGGCTGCCGAGGAGATGGCTTGGGGAGATCTAGCTGGCGCGCTGGGAGTAATGACTCCTAATCTGTTTGCTTTGCCCGTCTTCCTGGGAGGCACTGAGAAGCAGAAGGAAACATATCTGCCGCCGGTCATTGAAGCTGAGTGGCTGCCATATGCAGCGGCGCTCATTGAGCCCCAATTCGATTTCGATCCCAATGACCTGCGTACAACGGCAGTAAAAGAAGGTGATGAGTATGTGATCACTGGTCAAAAAACCTATGTCCCATATGCAGACGATGCCGAGGCTATGGTCGTTTATGCCCGCTTGGGGGATCAAACTCAAGGCTTCATTGTGCCAAAGGGCACCAGCGGGGTTGAAGTTGGTGAACGCATGAAGCTTTTAGGTATTTATGCCTATCCAGTCTATGAAGCTAATTTCCAGGAAACCAGGATACCCCAGGCAAACCGGATTGGTGGAGAGGCGGGACATGATTTTACTCCGGTTTTGGATACTTCCCGCCTGGCTTTGGCAGCCATGGCGGTTGGTATGTCGCGCGCCGCTTATGAATATTCCCGAGACTACGCTAAAGAACGCGAAGTCTTTGGGGTAAAGGTTGCTCAAAAACAAGCCATCGCTTTCATGCTGGCTGAGATGGCGACTGAAATTGAAGCTATAAGGCTGCTGGTTTGGGAAGCAGCCTGGATGTTGGATAACGCCAAGCCGGAAGCCAGTCAGAATGCCTATCTGGCACTAATCGGCGCAGGGGACATGGCTATGATGGTTACCGACCGTGCGGTGCAGATACTCGGTGGATATGGTTACATCCGCGAGTACCCTGTTGAGATGTGGATGCGCAACGGTCGTGGAATTGCGATGCTCAATGGTTTAACCATAGTCTAGTAGTCTTTAGTCCGATATTCCAATAGTCAAATGAGATTTGCGTTGTTAATCGATGTTTATCCCAAGGGGCTTTGGCGATTTGAAAACCGGACCACAAAACTACCAGACTGAAAGATTATCTGACTACAGGACCATCAAATTACCCGACCGAAATTCTAGGAGGATAAGAAATGATTGACTTTGAAGCCCCCAAGCCGATTGCGATGGCGAATAATGCTTTAGAAACAGTCGCTGTAAACATGATGCGACCCCATTCGAGATATTTTGACGAGCATGAACACGAAATCCCCTGGGATTACATCAACTTCATGCACATGGCAATGCGCCAAACCGGCGCAGGATCATTAGCCCCTGCTGAGGGCAAGAAGAAAAAGGAAAAAGAAGGTAAAAAAAGACCGCCCATTGGGTACCAATCGCTGACTTTCATGTTGGAAATGCTCTCTTGGGGTGATGTTGGTATGTATCTGGTTACCCCCGGTGGCGGTCTCGGCGCTGCCGCCGTTCAAGCTGCCGGTACACCCGAACAGAAAAAGAAATTTCTAGCACGGTTCAATGCCGAGAAACCGACCTTTGGCGCCATGGCGATGACCGAACCTCAGGCTGGTTCGGACACATCTGCTATTCGCACCAGCGCTGTTTTAGATGAAGAGACGAATGAATGGGTCTTGAACGGTGAAAAGATATTTGTAACGGGCGGGCACATGTCTCTGTTAGAGAGCGATGGAATTGTGGTTGTTTGGGCGACGATCGATCCCACTGCCGGCAGGGCAGGTATGCGGGGTTTTGTGGTGGAAGCCGGCACACCTGGTGTCCAGGTCACGAAACTTGAGGATAAGATGGGTATCCGTGCCAGTGATACTGCTTCAATTGTTTTGCAGGACGCGCGGGTTCCATTTGATAATTTACTCGGCAGCGCTGAGGTTGTTAAAAGACCAACATCCAAAGGTTTCAAGAAGGCAATGGCGACCTTCGATGCCACCAGACCGTTGGTGGCTGCAACGGCGATCGGGGTGGCGCGGGCGGCATTTGAGTTCGTAAAGGAGACGCTGTCTGAACAGGGTGTGGAAATTAGATATGGTTTACCACGCCAGAAAATGACCAACATTGAACGCGAAGTGATTGATATGGAGGTTTTGCTACGCTCTGCCTGGCTGCTGGTCATCAAAGCGGTATGGATGGCGGATAACCGCCTTCCAAATTCGAAGGAAGCATCCATGTCCAAAGTACGCGCCGGCGATGTTGTCACTAAGATTACCCAGCGGGCGGTTGAATTATTGGGTCCTTTGGGTTACAGCCGCGAACATCTGCTGGAGAAGTGGTTCCGTGATGCCAAGATCGCCGATATATATGAGGGTACAGGGCAGATTAACAGATTGATCGTTGCTCGTCAAATCCTCGGCTACAGAGGACGTGAATTGCGATAGGCGTTGTTTCGCACAACCTGGTAGAAGTATAACTCCAGTGTATGGTTCTTCGCCAGGCAGTCATTTTCGACCAATTGAAGGATTCCCCTGTTAGATTAGACTCAAGTATAAGTATAAGGAGGCGTCATGAAATATAAAATTAACAAGGCTGTCGTTATCGGCGCTGGAACCATGGGCGGTGCTATCGCGGCTCATCTAGCAAATGCTGGTGTGGAAGTGACGCTGCTGGACATTGTGCCGACGGAACTGACAATCAAAGAAGAGCAGGTTGGTCTTACGCTCGATGATCCGGTTGTGAGAAACCGCATCGTTCAGGAGGGATTAGACCGCACGTTGAAATCACGACCGGCAAGTTTCTTCAGCAAAGATTTTGCCTCATTGGTCTCGGTCGGAAACCTGGAAGACGATTTCGAGGTTATCGCTGAAGCTGATTGGGTGATCGAAGTGATTATCGAGAATCTGGGGATCAAGCGCCAATTGATGGAGCAAATTGATGCAGTGCGCAGTCAGTTTTCTATTGTGTCGACCAACACTTCGGGCATCCCGGTGGCTTCCATATCCGAGGGGTTCTCAGAAAGCTTTCGCCAGCACTTCCTGGGAACGCACTTCTTCAATCCTCCCCGCTACTTGAAACTGCTGGAGATTATACCCACGCCTGATATGCTCCCGGAAGTGATGGAGTTCATCAGTGGGTTTGGTGAGCTGCGCCTGGGCAAAGGCATCGTACCTGCGAAGGATACGCCTAATTTTATTGCCAACCGCTTGTTTGCGGGCAGCGCCGCTTTTGCGATCGATTACATCATTAGAAATGAATACTCCATACCGGAGGTGGATGTGATCACAGGTCCTCCAATCGGTAATCCGAAGACGGCTACGTTTCGACTGTTTGACTTGATTGGGTTGGATGTTTGGCAGCATGTAGGCAGGAATCTGTTACCTGCAATCCCGCACGACGAACTCGCCACTCTTTACATGAAATCCGAACTTGTTCTAAACCTCATAGATACGATGGTGGAAAATAGTTGGCTGGGGAATAAAACTAAGCAAGGATTCTACAAACAGGTGCGAACAGAGGAAGGCAAGAAGGAATTTTGGTCCCTCAACCTGCAAACCATGGAATACGACGAGCCATCCAAGCCGCGCTTCGAATCGATCGGCAAAGTTAAGGACGAGCAGGATCTGGGTGAACGTCTAAAAACACTTATCTCAGCCGAAGATCGTGCCGGGCAGTTGGTTCGGGTGCTCACTTTTCAGAGCCTGGCGTACGCCTCCGGACGCATCCCGGAGATTGCTGATACACCCAAGCCCATCGATGATGCCATGCGTTGGGGTTTTGGGCGTCAAGCCGGTCCCTTTGAGACCTGGGATATGCTCGGAGTGGCGGGTACCGCCAGGGCAATGAAAGAAGATGGATTTCCCCCCGCGCCCTGGGTTGAAAAAATGCTCTCGTCCGGAAAAGAGACCTTTTATAAATATGAGAACGAGATTCGGGTTGGCGTATACAACCCGTCCAAAGGCGATTACGAACTGATCGAACGACCATCTTCATTGGTCGTGTTGAAAGAACAAAAAGCAGCCGGGAAGGTCATAAAAAAGAATCCCGGTGCATCATTGATCGACATTGGGGATGGCGTGGCGTGCGTTGAGTTCCATACCAAGATGAACACTCTGGATGTGGATATATTCAACATGCTCCAGGAAGGGCTCGATAGGACCGGGCAGGATTTTGAAGGTCTTGTGATTGGGAATGAAGCCGACAATTTCAGCGCGGGGGCGAATCTCTTTCTGGTCGTTATGGCGGCTCAAAACAAGGATTGGGAACAGCTCGACGGGGTTGTAAAGAACATGCAGGATATTCTGATGCAGATACGCTATTTCCCCAAACCTGTTGTGGTGGCACCGTTAGGATTGGCATTAGGGGGCGGAGCGGAGTTGATCATGAGCGCCAGCCGGGTTGTTGCTTCCGCTGAGCTGTATACCGGGTTGGTCGAAATTGGTGCCGGTGTCATCCCGGCTGGCAGCGGGACTAAGGAGATGCTGCGGCGCATCTTGAACCCCCCCATGCGTACGGATGATGTGCAGCCTTTGCCATTCCTGCAGCGCCTATTTCAACAGATAGGTCTGGCGAAAGTAGCTACCAGTGCAGAAGAAGCGCGCGACCTTGGGATTCTAAACCCCTGCGACCGGGTGGTAATGAACCGCGATCTGCTGCTCACAGAAGCTAAAAAAGAAGTGCTCCACATGGCATCTAATGGCTATAAACCGCCGCTGCCCGAAAAGATTTACGCCGTCGGGCGTGATGCACTCTCGGCAATGAAGGTCGGCGTGTATATGATGCAGAAGGGCGGTTACATCACTGAGCATGAGCTCGTTATCGCGAGCAAGCTGGCTCACGTCCTGACTGGAGGCAATATCAGCCAACCCACCTGGGTGGATGAGCAGTATATTCTCGACCTGGAGCGTGAAGCATTCCTCTCGCTGTGTGGTGAAGATAAAACCCAGCAGCGCATGTGGAACCTGCTCCAAACCGGCAAAGTACTGAGAAATTAATAGGACGCGGATTATCAGGATGAACACGGATAAGACAGAAGATATTCTTTAAAATTTTCCGATAATGAATCCTATAGTCAAAACATATGAGTGTACATAGATGTCGTTTGAAGGTAAGCACAGCACCCTGACCGGTCAGATTCTTGGAGCATTTTTTAATGTTTATAACCGCTTGGGATATGGCTTTTCAGAGAAGATTTATGAAAATGCTCTAGCCTTGGAATTAGAAAGTTTTGGTTTATCAGTTGAGCAACAAAAACCAATCCAAGTTTATTATGAAGGAGAGGTTGTAGGTGAATATTATGCGGATATCCTGGTAAAAAATCTGGTTATCCTCGAGTTAAAAGCTGCTCGCAAAATCTTGGATGAACATACAGCTCAGTTGTTGAGTTATCTAAAATCGACACAAATCGAGGTTGGCTTATTGTTGAATTTTGGTCCAAAACCTCAACATGTTCGCAAAGTTTATGATAATGATCAAAAAGGGTCGATGTCATGGTTGCGGGAGTAAATAAATGAAAATAGACCATATTTATCGCAAACTATTAAAAAAATCCTAAAAATCTGTGTCCATCCGTGTACAAAACAGGAGATGTAATAATGAAAAATCTTGATCCATCTCGAGAAGCTGTAATAGTTGACGCAATAAGGACCCCGGTTGGTAAAGCCAGGCGCGGCAGCCTGGCGACTACTCGACCAGATGAAATGGCTGCCATAGTGATCCAGGAATTACTGAAGCGCGCTGAAAGTCTGGACCCGGCGGAGGTTGACGACGTGATCCTCGGTTGTGCTTTCCCGGAGGGTGAACAGGGCATGAACATGACCCGCCTGATCGCGCTGCGAGCAGGTTTACCTGATTCGGTGCCGGCTGAGACCATCAACCGCTTTTGCGCTTCGGGCGTGCAGAGCATTGTACATGGCGCCTTTGCCATCATGACTGGTCACGCCGAAGTGGTGATCGCGGGCGGAACAGAATCGATGTCCATGGTGCCCATGGTGGGATTCAAGTTCTCTCCCATGCCGTACATGGCTGACCACATGCCGGAAGCTTTCACCAATATGGGATTGACTGCAGAGAATGTGGCTGAAAAATATGCTGTCAGTCGGGAAGACCAGGATGCTTTCTCCCTGAGGAGTAACCAGCGGGCGTCGAACGCGGTTGATACTGGTCTGTTTGATTCCCAAATAGTGCCGTTGGAGGTTGAGGTAATTGAGCCGGGATCAAACGGCAAACCAGCCAGTAAATTCACCTTCAAGCGTGATGAAGGGCCGCGCCGGGATACCAGCCTGGAAGCCCTGGCGAAACTGCGACCGGCTTTCAAAGAAGGAGGCACCGTGACGGCGGGCAACTCATCCCAGATGTCTGATGGCGCTGCCGCGGTGATCGTGATGTCTCGCGCTAAAGCCGATGCGTTGGGTTTCAAACCGCTGGTGCGTTTCGTCAACTACGCGGTGGGTGGTGTGCCACCCGAGATCATGGGCATTGGACCTATCGTGGCTGTGCCGAAAGTGCTCAAGCTGGCTGGGATGTCATTGGATGACATCGAATTGATCGAACTGAACGAAGCATTCGCCGCTCAAAGTCTGGCAGTGATCCGTGAGCTTGGCTTGAATGAGGAGATAACCAATGTCAACGGCGGTGCGATAGCTCTCGGTCATCCCTTAGGCTGTACCGGCGCAAAGCTGACCACCCAGTTGATCTATGAGATGAAGCGCCGCGATGTACACTTTGGCATGGTGACCATGTGCATTGGAGGCGGTATGGGTGCGGCAGCGATTTTTGAGAATTTGGGGTGAGGTATCGACCTGATTAAATTTACAAGACTAACCTACAAATCTACCCGTATGGAAGCATCTCTCATTTCGAGTCGTGGAGAGATATTAAATTCCGGGGTTTGTGCTAAGTTTGGGAAGTGTTCCTAGATGTGACATCCGTTGAGATTGTCTTCACCATGTAGTACTATACACACAATGAAAAGGAGTGATTTAGAATGACCGAATATACTGTCGAACAATTGATCCGCAACCACGAGAAAGCCTTTATGCCTGAAGCCGCAGAAGGTGTAAATGCGGTCATCCAGTACAAGCTGACTGGTGATGAAGGTGGTGATTGGATCATCACGATCAAAGATGGAAAATGCTCTGTGGCGGAGGGTGAGGCCGAAGCACCAACCATGACCCTCAGCGCGGATGCCCAGGATTTCAGTGATGTCCTGCTGGGCAAAGCCAACGGTATGAAGTATTTTATGGAAGGTAAGATCAAATTGGCTGGGGATCTGAACCTTGCGATGAAATTGACCGACTTCTTCAAGATGGGAGGATGATAGTTTAGACCGCTATTAACAAGTCAGGTGCAGCGCTGCAGCGGCAGCGCACTGTATCCGCAATTCATTGTACTTCTGGCAGGCTTCCTTTGTCGGTAGTGAAATTAGCTCGATGCATGCTTCCTTTAAGGCTTGTTTGGTATCATCGAGCACCAGCATGCGGCTGGTGGAGCCTTGACCGACCACCAGCACCTTGGGGAATGCTTCGAATACGAGAAGCAGGTCATCGGGATGCAGTATGTGACCCGAACCCCGCCACCAGTCCCTGATCACCTGGTCGGGCAGTATGATCACATCCCGGTCGTAAGTCAGCCCGTCGATGACGATGCGCCCAAACTTGTATGAGTCGATTTTTGGGGGGATCATGCTTTTACCTGTGGAATGTTTCGATTCTGATAAAGACATTTTAGCGAAAAAACATTTACAAAAACAAGAAGCGCGGCTTACGCTTGTCAAGGCGGCGCAGACCGGCGTCATGAGCCATCTGGAGGGCGGATTGGTATTCCTGGCTGGTGATCGAGCGCATCAGCTCAGGGAACTTACGCGCATTATATGCCGGGCGGTACTGGTCCATCAGGTTTATATACGTATTGGGTGAGATTTCCTGAGCCAGGAAGCGCACGATTTCTTTCGTCCCAGCCAGTTCGTTTGGCAGCACCAGGTGACGAACGAGCAGCCCGCGCTCAGCCACACCCTGAGCATCGATTTGTAAATCGCCCACCTGGCGCTGCATCTCGCCTAATGCGGTACGGTTCACTTGTGGGTAATGAGGGATTTTGGAATAACGGCGGGCAATTTTAGTGTCGTTATATTTCATGTCAGGCATATATATATCGATCACGCTGTCCAGTAATTGGAGGGTTGCAAGTGAATCGTAACCGCCTGTATTGTAGACCAGCGGGAGGCGCAGACCGGCTTCAGCAGCGATGTATACGCCAGCCAGGATTTGAGGCACCACATGGCTGGGGGACACGAAGTTGATGTTGTGGCAGCCGTGGCTCTGCAGCTCGAGCATAATGGCTGCCAGGCGTTCGGGTTCAACTAGTTCGCCCGAGTCGTTCTGGCTGATGTCGTGGTTCTGACAGTACTGGCAGCGCAGGTTGCAGCGTGAGAAGAATATCGTGCCCGAACCTCGCCAGCCGCGCAATGGGTCCTCCTCGCCCATATGGGGACCGTAGCTGCTGATCCTGGCAAGCTCCCCGGACTTGCATATTCCAAATTCTCCCGCCCGCCGGTTTATGCCGCACTCCCAGGCGCAGACGTTACAGCTTGAGAGCATTTCATATGCCTGTGTAACGCGCTCTCTCAGCTCACCGGTCACGAGTAATTTTAAGTAAGCGGGTTCAAAAGCAGTCATTCTTTTTATAGTACCTTAATTCTTTATGGATTTCAATGTTGGATAAATTTACTCTCTCCAAGAGGAACGATGAGTTTAGAACCTCCTTGACCCTTATTCAATCCACTTCTGACTAAAATATATGGGGGATATTGACCTACTACGCCAGCAAATGGGACCAACAATTTTAGATTGGCGGAATTTATTAATCGGGCTAAAAAAATTGCTAAAGAATTTTATATTATATTTTGCTGGCAGTACCATGCATATGCATCTTCAATCGATGAGTGAGTTGTTTTCAGTTCGCTCAACCCTAATTCCTGGTGCGCTTTGTGCGTATCATAATAAAAGAAATAACCCACCTTGTGAAGCAAATCACCTCCGATGGGCAGCGGCAGGAATTTAGCAGCTCTCTCCACGGATCCTGCTAATCCTAGTATCAGCCACTCTGGAATTGCAGCACGCGGTCCCTGAATGCCGACCACACTCGCCACAATCTGCATGAACTCCATGTGGCTGAGGTTCTCACCGCCTAAAATGTAGCGTTCGCCCGTCCGTCCACGATCAAGCGCTGCCAGGTGTCCAAGTACCACGTCGTCAATATGGACCACGTTCAATCCACCGGGTGGAGCAGCGATCAGGATGCCTTGGGCTGCTTTGATGATGACATTGCCTCCAACGCGATTGATATCTCCAGCGCCAATAACCAGAGCCGGGTTTACAATTATGGCATCCAGACCATTCGCCACCGCATTCTGGACTTCCATTTCTGCTAGGTACTTGCTGTGCCCGTAAGGCCACCATTGAGGTGGAAAGTTCCAGGTGTGGTATTCATTCATTGCAGGGGGGGCGATATGCTTATTATTCGGTTTTTCGGGAACCCCAAGCGCAGCGACCGTGCTTGTGTGTATCACCCTGCGAACGCCAGCCGCTCTAGCCGCGTTGAGCACATTTCGGGTACCTGCGACTGTGACGGTGTATATTAAATCAGGGTCGCGAGGAATGCCCAGCTTTGCGGCGGTATGAAAGACGACTTCAACGTCCTTCAGCGCGTCTGCTAAGCTGTCAGGTTGGGTGATGTCCCCAATGCAGTGTTCTACATCAAGATTTTCCAAGAGTAAAAGGGAGCTGTTCGGCCGGTGAAAAGCGCGCACCTCGTGTCCAGCGGCTGTGAGAGCCCGGCAGAGATGCGAACCGATGAAACCAGTGGATCCAGTTACAAGCGCTAACAAGTCGTTTTTTTGCAGAACTTCATTTTGCTATTCAAATGGTCTCATTGACGGAAAAAATAGTAAATCTGATCAATCAGTGTTAATCCGTGTCCTATTAATAATCAAGCCACTCTACGATCGTCGCTTCACCCTGCCCGACGCCCACACAGAGAGTCGCTAGCCCGTAATAAGGGCGCTTCTCTGCTGGCGCCCGGCGGCGCATTTCGTGCAGCAGGGTGGTCAGGATACGCGCTCCAGAGCAGCCTAGAGGGTGTCCTAGCGCAATTGCGCCGCCGTTGACGTTGGTGATCTCATGGCGCAAGCCCAACTCCTTCATCACCGCCAGAGCTTGAACAGCGAATGCTTCGTTCAGTTCGATCAAACCGATGTCTTCTATCGTCAAACCGGCTCGCGTTAATGCTTTACGGGATGCTGGGATGGGTCCAAGTCCCATAGTGCGCGGTGGAACACCGGCGGCTCCTGACGAGACAATCTTTGCCATTGGTTTAAGATCAAGTTCAGCCGCTTTTTCCATGCTGGTCAGAAGCACTGCTGCGGCACTGTCATTCAGACCAGACGAGTTTCCGGCGGTTACCGTGCCATCCTTGCGAAAAGCGGGTCGCAGCCTAGCCAGTGCCTCAAAAGAAGTGTCCCGGCGCGGGCGTTCGTCTGTGTCTACGATGACAGGATCCCTTTTGCGTTGTGGTACGCTGACTGGTACGATTTCCTGGGCAAATTTTCCTGAATCAATTGCTGCTATCGCCCGCTGGTGGCTTGCCAATGCAAATGCGTCCTGTTCTTCACGCGATATATGAATCTTGTCCCAAATATTCTCGGCGGTTTCACCCATCGCATCGGTGCCGTACTTTTCTTCCATTTTGGAGTGCGGATAACGCCAGCCCAGAGTGGTATCCCACATGGTGAGGTTGCCCCAGGGATAAGCGCGCTCTGGTTTGGGTACCGAATAGGGGGCGCGGCTCATGCTCTCGACTCCCCCGGCGATGAAAACATCACCTTCAGCGACGCGTATTGCTCGCGCCGCCTGGTTGACGGCATTCAAGCCTGATGCGCATAGCCGATTAAAGGTCACCCCGGCAACTTCTACCGGGAAACCTGCCAGCAAGGCTGCCATGCGGGCTACATCGCGGTTGTCTTCTCCAGCCTGGTTTGCGCAGCCCATATATACCTCTTCCACAACAGCTGGATCGATCCCACTGCGTTCGACAATGGCTTCTAGTACCAGGGCGGCGAGGTCGTCGGGACGCACAGCGGCAAGCGCGCCACCGTAGGCTCCTATCGGTGTACGGATAGCGTCAATGATGACTGCTTCTTGCATGTTGTTCTCCTTCTTTTTTTCACCACTGAGAACGCTGAGATCATCGAGATAAATTCAAGAATTCTACCCGATCAACTTGGGCTCTGTGGGAAATATGCATACTTATTGGAAAATGGGTACATAGGCTTGATCTAATACGTGCTGCAATGTGTATAATTCTACCATCCGGGATGTTAACCTACGAGCCTTAAACTAGGGTTGCCTTCCAATCCAAACGGGTTACTCTCCCATAACGACTTGCCTTGTTGTGGTTTTCTCTTATAATGGTTGTTATCCAGATGCATTGGTGCCATTTAAAATTTTCAGATAGAAGGAGGACAGCATGTCAAACAGTGTCTATAAGATCATTGAGTTAGTCGGGACAAGCACCGAATCGTGGGAGAAAGCTGCTGCGACCGCAGTTGAGACGGCTTCTAAATCCCTGCAGGATCTGAGAATTGCGGAGGTTCTTGAACTCGACATGCAGCTTGAAAATGGTCAAGTAATGGCTTATCGAACGAAGTTAAAGGTTTCTTTTAAATATAAGACCTCTGAATGATCCAATTGCTTTATAAAAATGCAGTTCATCTAACCTCTGAACGAATCCTCATAATGACAATTTCTTTCACAGGTCTTATACACGCGCCTCTTGAACAGGGTCCTACGACCCTCCGATACCGACTTGGGTTAAGCGCTTCTATATGCGCATAACCGCAGGCAAGAAGGTTTGATGTCATGAAAATACCTGTCTGATCCCAATAAGAGCATCTTGGACGGTAAGCCAATCGGTATCGGGAAACAAACGCGCTATCTGGGGTGTGAACCTCGCTGAACTGCGCATCACACGAGATGGATCACCATAAGAGCTGATCTTGCCCTGCTTGAGAATCGCAGCCCGGTCGGCAACCTTAGCCGCCAGTTCAACGTCGTGTGTGACCAGTAATATTGCCATACCCTCGTCTCGCCAGCCGCGCAGTAATTGAGCCAGGGACTGCTTAGCGCCGTAATCCAGACCGCGGGTGGGCTCATCCAGCAGCAGCGTTTTGGGTTTTGTTACGGTGATGGCTCCCAGAGCTACGCGCTGCCGCTGACCAACGCTCAAGTCGCGCGGGTAATCATCGGCTTGATTGATAAGCCCTAATCGCTCCAATAATGCCCGTCCAGTTCTATCGGCTTCTTGTTCTCCGGCTGCGTCCATTTTACCGGCGTGGTTGCGGAGGGTTATCATCAATTCTTCCAGCGCGCTGTTGGCAAAAAGCAAGGCATTTGGATCCTGGGGCAGGTAGCCCACTGAGCGGCAGATTTCGGCTATCCGCTTGTTGGAGATATCGACACCACCGACAATCACCTTTCCTTTATCTGGACGCAGCAGCCCCACAATTGTTCGCAGCAGGGTGGTCTTTCCGGCACCGTTGGGTCCCATCAGAACAAGAATTTCGCCCTGTTGCAGGTCGAGGTTGACACCATCCAGGATTATTTGATTTCCATAGCGCACTTCCAGATCATGGATTTGCAGGTGGGGCTCCCCTTTATTTGAGACCGGGGTGGGTTTCGTCTCTGATTTGGGGGTCCGCGATTCTATGTCGGGGATAAATTTGCGTCCTTCCTCAACTGTCAGAGGCAGGGGCTGCCATCCCAGTTCCTTTCCTAAAGTAACCACTGGCGGTGTAATGTCGGTCTGTGTAAAAACCTGGCGCGGCGGACCTGATATCCCACCGGTTCCCTTTACATTCAAGGCGATCAATTGATCAGCAAAGGGCAGCACACGCTCGATACGATGTTCAGCCAGGAGCACTGTCAGGTCGAGTGTCCGGTTCAGTCTTACGAGGGTCTCCAAAACGTCACGCGCTGATTCTGGATCAAGCTGTGAGGTCGGCTCGTCCAAGACCAGAACTTCGGGTCGTAAAACCAGCGCAGTCGCCATAGCAACTCGCTGGCGTTCACCTCCAGACAGCGTCTCCAGGCGGCGGTCCCGCAGCGCATTCAGGGATAATAAATCGAGCACTTCTGCCACCCGCATGCGAATTTCTTCCGCCGGCAGGGCGGCGTTTTCGAGGGCGAAGGCAATCTCATCCTCTACGCGATCGACGACAAATTGAGCTTCAGGGTCTTGAAAGATGAAGCCGACATGCCGGCTCATCACTTTCGGGGTTGCTTGCACCGGATCTAAGCCGTTCACTCGCACGTTTCCCTGGAGCGACCCGCCGCTGAAATGGGGAACTAATCCGTTCACGCAGCGCAGCAGGGTGGATTTTCCAGAACCAGACTCACCTATCAAGAGCGCCAGAGTGCCAGGCGCTACTTCGAGGTTTATATTCTGGATGGCAGGTCGTTCAGAATCCGGGTAGGAGAAGGATACGTTCTGGAAAGAGATCATTTTAGCTTGATTATGAAAAGAGGAATGAGCAATCCCATTGTCGCTGCGCCGATAAATGGATCGAAACCGGGCAGGCTGAGATTTGGATAGGGGTTGTAATGCAGGGTAATTTGCTCTATCCAGGGTATAGGGAGAAGATAGGTAGATATGACTACCATAGAGCCTATCAGCACAAGAAAATCTCGAACCCCCCAGATCTCCCGGTTGTAATTAGTGCGCGGAACGCTGCGACCAATTGACCACAGCATCGCCGCGATCAGTGTTATGCCAAGAATCATCAGCCCGATTCCCAACAACTGCCACCCTTCAATCAACCGCAGCAGCCAGCCGCCAAGCAGCATAAGCAATCCTAAGACCATCCCCAGCCTGGTTAGTGAGGTCTGATTGCCCCCTTCGCTGCTGGCAAAACCGCGCGCCGTCATTGCTTCAGCTAAACCCAACGCTCGCTCCAGACCTCCTACAAGGAGCGGCATGATCAGGGGCAGCCAGCCGCGCAAGCCGCGCACCCGGTGGCCGCGGATGGCTTGGGCTTCGCGTATATGTTGAAACTGGCGCGTCGCGTTAGGGATGAATGTGATCGCTATCGAGGTGATCACTGCCACGGGATAATATGCGCGCGGGATCAGACGTATCAGCGAGCGTACTGGCAGCGCCAGGTTTAATACAGTAAAAGCGGCGAAAATCCCACCTAACACCAGCCCATTAATAGCTCCAAACGCCAGTGCCTCCAGTGTGATCGGACCACCCAGGAATGGCAGCCACTCGGGAAGAGAAAACAGCACTGTCTCTCCAAAATGGGATATTACAGCGTTGAATAATGCTGATAGAGTGATTATGACGAGTACAAACTTAAAAGGTGAGAATGGAAGAAGATTTTGGGTTTGCGATGATTTGCTGGAAAGGCGGCGTTCCTGAGTCCATCCAACGAGTGCAATACAGAGTAGGATCAGGAATAAGTAGAGTGGATTTCGGGTTATTGATAATGCGACCAGCGCTGAAATCAGCCACCCGATCCAGACCCAAGTGTGGATCAAGATGCATCTCCCGACTGATCAAGTTTGGATTGCTGTGAATAAGAGGGGCGGTAAGTAAAAGTGAAGCGGTGCTTAAAACGGCGCAGGGCGATAAGAGTTGGAGCACCCAGAAGCAGAATGAGCAAAAAGTTTCCCGTAGCGCGTATAAAATCCCAGGCGAGTGATGTGATCAGGTAATAAGCGCTGTAGCGCTGTAAGGTCTCAACCCAACTAATCCCAGCTTGCCAGTATTGGTTCGCGGGTCCGGCGATAAATGGCCAGGTCCACAAGTTCATGATCACACCATAACCGAAACCCCATAAGGCGCCGAAGATTGCTAAAACGATTACCTCGCTGATTTTTCCCTCACCGTCCAGTTTTATTACCAGGGGGCGGCAAAGTGGGGCGCTCATACCAACCCAGCCGGCAGCAAACATCTGGCTGGGCAACCATGGTCCTACACCTCCGGTAACAATAGCCGAGACGAAGATGGTCAATACACCCAATAAAAAGCCAAACCGACCCCCAAATACGTAGCCTGTTAATATGATCAGAAAGAAAATTGGACTGAACCCAGCCGGTCCAGGAATGGCGATCTCCATGAATCTTAAGGCGGAATTGATTGCCACCAATATGCCTAACAATGCGATAAGTTTAGTGTCCACCGCCTGTCCCTGGACTTCGTAAAGTAAAACTACCAGGCATAGAGCTAGTAAAAGGGTGAGTAAAAGCGGCATTTCTGTCAATCGCGCTTGCCCTAAGGTTGATTTTTGGGTTATAGCGGGGAACAGGAATGGATAGATAAACAATATCAAACCCATAGACGTGGTAACCCCATAGGTTAGAAAGCTCAACAATCGGGAGGTAGAAAATCGTTTGGTCATTGATGTTGAATTAACACTGCTTCTGCAAGTACCAGACTAAGGAGAATATATTATACTTATCAGGTTTTGCAGGAAGTCGATCACATTCCTCATAGTGCTCAATATCGGCGATGTGGTTCCTGAAGTGGAATCTGGATAAAGGGTAGGTGTAGTTTGGCGAGTGGGCATTACGATACCGGTCGCCTTTGATGGAAAACCCCCCTCTTCTGAATTGGATTGCCCACGGGGTTTTTCCTTTGGGTCCGAGTTCGGCAAGTTCGTTATGGCTGGTACCGTGGTCGTCGATGGGGTCGGTGTAAAGGGCTCAACCGTTAAGCTGGTTGATATGGTGGGTGATAATGGCGTTGAATGACTCAACGTTTTAGTTGTATACTGTAACACCGTTGGAGTCGGGGGTGAAGTTGGGTTGCTAGCAGGCGAATAGCTGGCGGTCGGTGGAATAGGTGGGATGTTTGTTGGCACGGGTGTCTTAGTTGGTTTGGGTATCTTGGTAGGTCTGGGCGTGTTGGTTGATTTTGGCGTGGAAGTGAACGTAGGTGTGCTCGTGGGCGTTGGGGTTGGAACACAGATCTTGTCGAATGTAATTAATTCAGGGTGGTTCAATGGTGCTCCCCAATGCCAGCCATCGACATCTCCGTCAAGTAAATTTCGATTGCTGGCACCGACCGAAGAGTATGCCCACTCTTCATCTTGTAGATACCAATAGGACCAATTATTTGGAGGCGAATCACAAAAACAATCATCAGATGGGCAGCCGGCGTTTCCAATTTTACAAATCGCAGCGCCATTAATTGGGTAGAACATTTTCTCGATTGGTACATTCATCTCTATACTGTATTGATCGAGTAGATCTTCACCGGTGATATTATCTTCGGTGAAGGAAATGCAGTATGTATCGATTTTGTCGTCAGAAAACTGCACTAATAATCCAGCCTGGTTTACCGTTTGAGCTGGAGTAGTAGATAGACCTGAGAACACACAAAAAATCAAGGTGAGTAACAGGGACCACACGAATGGTTTGATTTTCATTACCAGACTTCTTTATTAACTTCGACGATTTTTTTCATCTGTACACCGGTCTAATGAACACATGCTTTTTGGCAAACGAACGTACTTGGATCTCTAACGATACGTCAGCGGAAGGAATAAGACAGGACAAGTTGGGAGATTAGCCACTTTGCTGGGATTGAATTTGTGCATCAGGGCGGGTATCGCCTGCTGGGTTGCAATTAAATTCGACCCAGATCCCGGCATATATTCAAAACTGCCGTCTGGGAGCTGCGCGTTTACCAAATAGCTGATTGGATTGGTGTTGCTGATGACCCATCGACCAGAGGTGGGGTCCTCACCTGCTACCAGGATGGCTTGCACGGCGTAGGCAGTTGAATTGGTATCACTTTCAGTATTCCAAAGGTCGCTATAGTAGAAACCGCCATCTGTATTTTGGGAATTCTTAAGGAAATTCATGCCGCTGATCACTTCGGTGGTTGCTGGTGTTTCTCCGCCTGCGATGAGCGCCTGGACAGCCAACGCAGTTGTGTTGGAATCGCTTCCGAAACCTGTATTCCATTCCCAACCGCCGTCACTCTGGATTGTTGATTTTAAATGACTGGCGGATTGAGCAGGCACGGTTTCGCTTAACGATGCTGTTCCTAACATACCCCATACATGGAAGCCGGGTTCTGCATCGAATTTTCCTGTACCCGGGTCGTAATAATCCATCGGTTGGCGGGCGAGGTAGTGACTGCAGCCGTAAGAGCTTACCAATCCGCTCGCTAATTTCCCTGCCTCAGCAGCCCCTTTCCTTGAGTAATCGTCCCCGTTAACCAGCAGATAACCCATCAATGAGTGGTAGCCGGGTTGTTTTCTCCAATTTGCAGCATCCAATCCGACCGCACCAATAGAAAGGGCGTTTTCAACGGAGCCCGAATCATTGCCATAGCCCCCGTCGGAATTTTGTTGATCCAATAGCCAATCTAGGGCGTGCGCAACTGCAGGCGGTGGTATTGGATCGCCCGACCATTCGCCCCAGCGCCAGCCCTCGATAGCGCCATCGTAAATACTGGTATCTGCTGGACCAAACAGGTAGCCCTGCCAGGAAGTACCGTCCCAAAATGAGTAATTCCAAAATGTAGAGCCGCCGCAAAAACAATTATCGGCAGGGCAGCCCACTCCTCCGATGCTGCACACAGCAATCCCCCAGGAATAATCTTTTGTGACGATATCCAAACCGGTTAATTCCAATGCGACCACACCTGATATTGGGGCAGAAAAGGATATGGGTTTCACATCAATATCCCCAGGAGCATATTGGACGATAACTTGTGCCGAATCGGGGCCATTTTGCGGTGCTGCAACCTTGGCCTCGGCTCGCAGCAGGCTCATCGAGAAAGCTGCGATCGCCACTCCAAATGCTATGGAAAGAAGGACAATAATTTTTTTCATCAGAAAGCCTCCATGTAAAGATTTGTGTTACCTGATTTAGCATTGCGTCTCCGGAAGGGAGTTGCAGCAGAAAACACAAAACCCGCCCTTTTGGGGGCGGGAGGCTTTCCTGAACTTTTTGGAGCGAACTTGGTGTAAGTTCTTTCTGTGCTCCATGAGCTCGGCCTCCCTTACCACGAGAGAGATAACGAGCGAGGTAAAGGAGGGAGTTCGGGCTCCACGAAGTTCATGTTACCGTTGCGGGACAGCACCGGACTTCCCTTAAAGAATAAGATGGGTCACCGGATTTTCCCCGTTACGCGCCGCGCATCCGGGCGGCTGGCGCATCTCTGCCTGGCTATGCAATTGTTGACAGGAATTAACTTATCATTAATCTGGGTTCCTGTCAATATTTATCGACCTTTTCTCATTCCCAGGATAATTACTGCTGACGACAAATCTCTTTGAATAGGATCAATTGTGGAGGGTTCGCTGATCCCCAAGCCCAACCGTCGACGTCCCTGTGGGTAATGTCATTAACGACCGATCCTAGAGGAGAGTACACCCAATCCTCATCTTCCAGGTGCCAGTATGACCAGTAATCTGGTGGTGAAGCGCAGAAACAATCTTCTTCTGGGCACCCATAATCTTCAATTTTGCAAATGGCAATACCTGTGGAATCGCGCTTAGCTATGATTGGCAAACCAGAACGCTGCAATAATTTATAACCTGAAATCCTGTCATTTTCGAAAGATATGCAGAATGTCTTTGTGGAACCATCTTCGAATTGCACGACCAGACCCGCCTGATTCAATCCATTTACTTCTTTGTCAGGTGATCTCTGGCAGCTCAGAAGCAATCCAGAGGATATTAGGAGAAGGAGGATGGTTTTTGAATAATTTTTAAACAATATTAAAGGCTAACCAGCTAGCAGTCAGTCACAATTACTATTTTGAGCTGTTATTCTGAACGGAGCGCAGCCGAGTGAAGAATCCCTCAATCCGGACATGATGGTAAAGCTTTTATTTTAAATGGAAAAGATTTGCCTAATAATGCCGGAATTGCCTGCGCTGTCGCCAGGAAATTCGCCCCGTTGCCGGGCTGCCATTCAAGACTGCCATCCGGAAGCTGGAGAGCGAGCAGATAATCGATCGCATTATTCCCGCCTTTTGACCAGGTATCACTCTGCGGGACTTGTCCAACAGCCAGGATCGCCTGGATCGCATAGGCACTTGAGTTGCTGTCGCTATCGGTGCCAAAGGATGAGCCCGGAGCGTATGTAAAGCCGCCATCGTCGTTTTGAGCAACTTGCAAGTATTTCAACCCATTCTCAATTGTGGGCGAATCCAACGGTTCACCACCGGCGACCAATGTCTGAATTACGAAGGCGGTCGTATTTGTATCGCTGCCGAAACCGGCGTTCCATTCCCAGCCGCCATCGGGCTGCACCTGGCTCTTTAAGTATTCAATTGCACCTTCGGGAACGTCCTGATCCAAAGCCAGAGTTCCTAGTATTGCCCAGGCTTGGAAACCCGGTTCGGGATCGAATTTCCCTGTGCTTGGATCATAGAATTCCAATGGCTGTTTGGCAAACTCAGGCCAGCATCCCTCAGATGCGCTCATCCCTGCCGCAAGTTTTCCCGCCTCTGCAGCACCGTTTAGCGAGAAAGAAGCTCCGTTTTTGATCCAATAATCGAGCAGGGAGGTGGAATCAGGGTTCTTACGCCAATCCGCTGCTCTAATATTATTTGCGCCGATTGCCAGCAGCGCTTCTACGGAATTGGAATCGCTCTCATACCCACCGGTTTGGGGATCTCCTTCCTCCAGGAGCCAGCTCAAAGCTTTATCTGCAGGTTGAGGTGTTTCGCTTGTTTGAGTCGTACAGGCTTGAAGGATGACTGCAGTTACAAGGAAGATCGCTAAGATGATACTGGTATAGGAATTCTTGGATTTTGATTTCATGGTAGACATTTTATCCCAAATTTGCGCGCTGGCTGCGTTCAACGCGGCGGGAAATTATGCGTGCCAGCTCATCTGGATTCTGGGAACCGATCAATAAATTCTCCCCATTATTCAGGGTTAAAGCAACCCCTTGATTCCCACTGATGTTGTAAGCGCGTTTATTGCCAAATCCCCATCGAATCCCCCATCCGCCGTATTCTCTTATAGGGTTGTATGTCCGGGCTTTGACATGTTTGATTTCATCAAACCCGATCTTTCTGATGGTGAATGGTACGAATTGGATGAATAAATAGTCTCGTCTGACTTCGATGACCAATTTCGCCATATAAATGAGCAGCGGCAGACCGATGCCGACAATAAGCCAAATCAGCCACATCACCCAATCTGGGGCAGGATTGGTGCCGAATTCCTGCCCCAATACGATTTGAAGGATAAAACTGTACCAAGCAACACCTGCCGCGGCCAGGGCTAACAGTAGGATCCAGCGCTGGCGGAAATACTGTACTTCTCGATATCCGATATTCTTAGTTTCAGTATTCATAGCAACCACCCCCAATGAACTCTCGAATAACAGAATCTTCTGGAACAAACGAATCATCTTCGAGGGGGGTGATTTCCTGCAGTACATTCAGGGCGTGCACAGCCCGAGTGTAAGCGTCTGCTCGCAGAGGGTCATCCTGGTATTCCGAGACCCAGGCAGCGAATCTATCGATCAACTTCGGGCGATAAATCGAAAGTTCGTAAGGCATGGCGCTGTTAATGATGTAGTCGGTGGTGTTGATGTAAGGGATGATGTTGCGCATTTCGCTAGTGCGCACATAATGCCAGTGCTGCAGTGTTTGGGCGGGGTCATAAGCCCGGTGAGCGGCATCACGCAGCATACGGCGCATCAAGCGGATATCCGTCCAGCGAATATATCTCCCAGATAAATCTTTCATTTGTAGAAGAGGTTCTAAATAGATTTTGAATTTTTGCTCGTTTGGAACACTCTTGGTCATGTCCCCATGAAGACCATGTAAGCTGTCGATCAGGATGATCTCATCGGGTTTTACCTTCATGGGAGTATGATCGTTTTGACGCCGCCCGCTCTTGAAGTCATAGTGGGGAGTCAGGACCTCTTCACCGGCGATAAGCCGGCTGAGATGTTCGTTGAACAAGGGAAGGTCTAACGCTTGCGGTGTCTCAAAATCATAATCGCCGAATTCATCTTTGGGGTGTTTGTCCAAATCAAAGTAGTAGTTGTCGACATTCAACGTTACCAGCTTGACGCCTACATGAGCCAGTCTTTGGGATATTTTTATTGTGGTGGTGGTCTTTCCAGATGAAGAAGGACCTGTGATGATGACCATCTTCAAGTCGCTGCAAAACTCGAGAAGCATTTCGACTGCGTTCGCAACATCAACGCGGTACGCGTCTTCTGCTTCGGCGACTATGTCTGATAACTCGCCGTGTGCCAGACGTTCGTTGTAGCTTGAAATTGTATGGACACCATTTGTTACAGAACAATCGAGCACATGCCAAATCTTCGCCCAGGGAATATTTTCAGATGGACGTGAGGCGAAGGCAGCACTCTCTCCACGGCGGAGGGCTCGCTCATCACGATAAAGAATATAAGCTCTGGCGACTTTGGCGTGCCCGTTCTCAATGAGCACCTTTTCAACGATGTCCTGGATCTCCTCGATTGCAGGAGTATGGTCTTGTGGTGTGGTATCTTCTAATATTTTTACTACCTGATGGCTGAGCTGTTCGGCTGTGGAGCGGTCACGACCGCCAACAGCAACTGCAGCGCGGTAAATAGCGTTAGTGATCCGTTCAGGCGTAAATGGCACAATGAGACCAGTGCGTTTTTCAACATATTTTATTGTTGTCATCTTTAGTTTGGATTCACTTTCACATATATCTCGCTTGTGATGCGCGGTCCAAGAACGATCCGTTTTTCACCACCAGAAACATGCAAACTTAAATTATCATCAAGCGGCGAATATTCAACGATTTTTAAATCCGTATTCGGTATTATACCTAACTCGCTGAGATATCTTAACATTTCAGGATTTTCATCCCGTACACGTAGTACGACGGCTTCCTGACCGGGACGCATTTCACAAAGCGGTAAGAATGAAGACGGTGGCATCTGTAAATCCTTGCTTGGTATCGGATCGCCGTGCGGGTCGTGCGAAGGGTCACCCAATGCTTTTGCAATCCGCTCCTCGAATTCTTCGGAGATCACATGTTCAAGCCGGTCTGCTTCTCCGTGTACTTCGTCCCATTCGTATCCGAGCATCTGCTGCAGGAACATTTCTATAAGTCGATGGTGGCGAATGACTTCCAGGGCAATTTTTTCGCCCCCGGGAGTTAGGGCAACACCTCGGTGCCGCCGGTAATCCACAATAGGGGGTTCGATATCAGCCAGCTTTTTAAGCATCCCGGTCACCGATGCCGGCGCTACTCCTAAAGATTCAGCGATATGGTTTGTGCTGGCACGCTCATGGTTAGAGGTGATATCGTAGATGGTTTTAAGATAGTCTTCAACCGTATGGGTGATCTTTTCGTCCATCATAATTAAATAAAAACTGCGATCAATCTCCATATTTGGGCGATAAAGAAAGTGATCACGAAGCCCATCGCCAGGGGAAGCAAAGCTGCTACTATCGTCCATTTCTTGCTTCCCGATTCTCGATACATTGTGTAAATTGTTGTGCTGCATGGATTGTGGATCAAACTGAAGAGCATCATGTTTACCGCTGTGAGCAGGGTCCAGCCACCAGCTACTAGAATTGTGCGTGTGGTGTTCTGGTCGGGTTCGAACATCACACCAGCGCCGCTTCCGGTACCTTCGACACCCAAAACCAATATTGTAAGCATCAACACGGTAGGGATAACAATTTCATTGGCGGGGATGGCGATAATATAGGCTAATAAAATTACGCCATTCAACCCGATCAATATACCTACAGGATCTAGGAAGTTGATGATATATTCAGCAATACTTACTCCATTGATAGTAATATTGGCAACTAACCAGATTGCTGCTCCGGCTGGAACGGCAAAAATTACAGCTCGCCAGAGTACAAAAATTGTGCGGTCGATTATTGAAGTGTATATGGTTTGTAAAATTCGCGGTGGGCGATATGGTGGTAATTCCAGGCTGAACGTGGAAACTTCACCTTTAAGCACCGTTCGCGAAAGCGCCCAAGACACCGCGAAGGTAAGAAGTACACCCAAAAGTGCAATACCTAATACAGCGGACGCAGAGATCAAACCGGCGTAATGAGCGGGGACCAGGGCGCCGATGAAGAGTGTCGCGATCAGGATCTGGGTTGGCCAGCGCCCGTTGCAAAGGGCGAAGTTGTTTGTGATCATGGCGATAAACCGTTCGCGTGGGCTGTCGATGATGCGCGTGGAGATGATTCCGGCTGCATTACAGCCAAAGCCCATCATCATGCTCAATGACTGTTTGCCGTGAGCGCCGCTCTTTTTAAAGGCATTATCCAGGTTAAAAGCAACCCGGGGCAGGTACCCGAAGTCCTCGAGAAGGGTGAACAAGGGAAAGAAAATCATCATTGGCGGCAGCATCACAGCGACCACCCAGGCTGATGCCAGGTACATACCGTCAATCAGTACACCACTCAGCCACCACGGAAGGCGCATGATATCGGCTAGATTATGCAAAGCGGGATAGATCTTTCCGATCAGTAATTCAGCCAACATGGCTGAGGGATAGTTCGCTCCAACTATCGTGATCCAAAAAACCAGTGCGAAGAGCAGCAGCATTACCGGAAAGCCCCACACCCGGCTGGTGACGATGCTGTCAATTGCACGGTCTAGATCAAAGCGCGGTTTCTCCCCTTGACGCGTTATTGCACGATCGGCGATGTTGGCTGCTTCCGTAAAAGTGGTCTCCATGATTTGCTCGTGGAAATCTCCACCAACCTGCCAGCGCAGCGCTTGTGCTGATGACAGGATTTCTTCGGCTGCACCTTGCTGGTCGGATGTCATATGGTGGTCTCCAATTCGATTTCCAGACCTTGACTTACTACCTCTGGCTCGCCGCGGGTTAGATAGCCTAATTCGCCTTTATAAATTGCTTCGCTGATCCTCTCATCGCCATCTAACAGGCGTAAAGCTACCCAGCGAGAGTTTGGCAGCTTTGGATATACACTTTCGAGCTTCTCAACCAGTTGATCGATGGCGCGTTTCAATTTTGGAGGTTCGTTTTGAATTCTGTATGGCTTTGTGGGTGTCTCTCCTGTCGCAACTCCACTGATTGCCTGGACCAGATTGTCCAATCCTTTATTGTGGCGTGCGGAGGTGGGCACTACAGGTACACCCAGATCGCGGGCTAAGCGGCGCTCATCAATAGACAATCCGTGGCGTTCGGCTTCATCCATCAAGTTCAGGCAGACCACAACACGATCGGTGATCTGCATCACCTGCAGGGCGAGGTTGAGGTTGCGCTCCATTAGGGTCGCATCCACGATCACAATTGTGACATCTGGTTGCCCAAACAGGATGAAATCGCGCGCAATCTCCTCGTCAAGGCTCGTTGCGAGTAAGGAATATGTGCCGGGTAAGTCGACCAGTTTAAATCGGTATCCGTTGTAATCAAAACCACCTTCAGCACGTGCGACGGTTTTACCTGGCCAGTTACCGGTGTGCTGGTGTAAACCAGTCAGCGCATTGAATACCGTGCTTTTGCCCACATTTGGGTTGCCTGCCAGGGCTACCACGAAGTCCCAATCCTGCATATCGACTCCGAGCTTCAACAGGTTGGCAGCATTGTGCACCGGACAGGTTTGACATTGAGCTTGGAGCGGTGCAGTTTTGCCCTGGGAAGATGCACCGCTTTGTTTCGAAACTGTGCTGGTGCTTTTCTGACTTTGTCGACCAGGGTTGTTTGATTGCGTTTTGTCGTGTTCTTCAGTCATTGAAGGGCCTCTTGCAGACGGTTGATGCGAATAAGTTCAGCTTGTTCCCTTCGCAGGGCGATAAGTGCGCCGCGAATTCGGTATGCAGTGGGATCTCCTCCGGGACTTACCAATTCAGCTTCGATGATCGTACCCGGTAAAATCCCGAGGTCCATCATGCGCCGCCTATCCTGGCCTCGGAAGCGGGGGGATAGGGTGACCACCTTCCCTTTCTCACCAGGTTGAAGGACGTTGAGAGGTTCACCTACGGGAGTTTTTTCGGTGGTTTCTTGGAGTATTGGCGATACAGTAATACTTGCCGCTACGATCGGTGCAAGCAAGTGTTCCCCACCATTTGCCCAGAAACGCACCCGTTGGGAGGTTTTTTCGATCAATCGAACTGCCATCCCTGTGTGCAAACCTTCCGCTACCAGTTGGGCATACACCGCTTCAGGTTCGTCTTCCATATGTACAATGCGCAGTGGTGAGTCTAAAGGCATTGATGTCAATGGCTGGCCTCCGTGAGGCACCATCTCTCCTGCGGAGGTGGGGATCGGATCCCCGTGGGGGTCATATGTTGGGTTGCCCAATTGGGCAGCCAGATCATCCGCTTCAGACAGTGAGATTTCGTGCTCATAGCGCTCAGCTATGTTGTGCCATTGAGCTTCATCGAAACCGGTTTGGTCAGACAGATAGCGTTCCCACAGGCGGTGGGCGCGAATTATTTGTAGAGCGTAGTTTCTTCCTTCTGTTGTTAGTTGGAAAGTTTCACCTTGCAGAGCAACTAAATCCTGTTCCTGCATATCCTTCAATAAAATGGCGGCTTTTGAAGTGCTGATCTGAAGCGCGCCTGCCAGGCTTTCCAGAGTGTGATGCAGACCATGACGTTCAGCTTTTTGGAGGTGTTTGAGGGCGTCTTCCTGTAAGACACGAGCGGAGAGCTGTCTCATCCTTTGGATGTATCCAAATAGACCTCCATTCGGATAAAACAGAAGTGTGAGCAGACCCATGAAAACAAGTCCCAATACTAATGCAATTAGAGGATCTGGCATACTGGTATCTCCATCAATTATTTTTGTTGAAGGGAATAATAAAATAGAAATCCAAATGTGTCAATAGCCTAAAAAAATATTTAGGTGAACCTAAATATACTCCAATTAATTGATTGACAGCGGTGGTTCGTCTAAAAATATCATAATTAGATGCTGGATACAGTCACTTAATTGGATTCCTTCATCAACCCGAGGATAGCCGAGGTATCCAGGAGGGCTTTTGAAACGAAGGATGAAATTGTTACATATTCTTGGTCTTTTTCACCATCCTGACTGCGTTCGGAGCAGTGGGCGTTAGCACCAGCAGGTCCCAATCCATCCAGGGTTGGGAAATTCTCCCAGAGCCAGTTGCCGTCGCTTAAACCGCCCCGTTCTTCGGCTATAATGTCCATTCCGATAGAGCTTGCCGCTTTTGTCCACAGGCTAAACAGCCTGTTTGTCATCTCGTTGCGCGGCCAAGGGGCTACTCGGTCTTTCAATTCGATGGAAACCTTACAGGGATAACCATCTCTGCTGGAAACTTGTGATGTTCCGTTTAGTGCCATCATTTTATTGACACCTTCAGAAAATATTTGAGGGTCGAAGGCGCGTATTTCAACGCTGGCTAGGGCGTGATGCGGCACTCTGTTGACCACGCTGCCACCCTCGATAGTACCGACGTTGAATGTGACCTGACGCTTATAATCTGTAAATGTGGCGATTGTCTGAACTGTTTGAGCCATCTGTACGATAGCGTTAGCGCCCTGAGCGTGATTGTTGCCTGCGTGCGCCGATTTGCCCTCAACTTCGACTTGAAAAACGGCTCTTCCCTTACGTGCAACAACTAATCGATTGTCCTCTGTTCTGAGTGCCCCGCCCTCAAACACCAGGCATGCCCCCGTATTTTCTGGCAGCCGACCCATGCATAACCGCCCAAAATCTTCAGAGAGAGTCTCCTCAGCCGCGTTGAGAAAGACCATCCAATCGAATTGCTCGTATTTTTGGGGGTATAAGGTCTGCAGGGCATCTAAAAGCATGTAGATCATCACCGTTCCCCCTTTGATGTCGACCGTTCCAGGACCATAAATGCGATCGTCCTCAAGCCGCCAGAAGAAATTATTTGTGATTTCCTCTTCCGGTGGGTAAACTGTGTCGAGATGGGAGATCAGAGCTATCACTGGTTTTTCGTTTTTTGCTCCATTGTTCTCTTCAGGTTGGGAAAGTATAAGATGTTTACCGAAATCCAGATTCTCACACTGGACGAATTCGGGTTTGAATCCGAGTCTTGAAAAGAACTCTGCCGTTAGACCCCCCAATTTGTTTACGCCATCTGGATTGGCTGTGAAACTGTTGATCTCAACCATCCGGCGGAGCATATCGATATAGGATCTAAGGTTGTTTTGGAAGAAGTCTCTTAACTCTTGATGTGTATTCATAATTTTGCTGGTCCTCAGCTCTCTGGAGTTGTTTCAGACGATTATACTCGTCGAGATCAATTTTATGTGAAGAATTTGGATCCTGCTTATTAAATCTAGGATTAATGAGAGATTTCATAGCAGCAACTTTGCAATGGAAAACCCCTGTACTTATTGGATTTCGATATCCTGTATAATTGTGAATAATGGTTTGTAAACATTTTTATTCAATTCAGCTTAGCATGATTGTGATGTAAGTAAAATTCGAGATTGGAGAGATTGCTCCCCAGACAATGTTGGAACGGATGAAAAGTCCTGAAACATATCCACGTCAAAGGTTGCTTGAAACTCGCTTGGAAATTCGAAAATCAACAGCACGATTCCAAATTGGATAAAAACATGTAAAGAGGTAAAGGGATGCTCCCTAAGATTACGGTAGTTGGAAGTATAAATATGGACTTGATAGTCCGTACGCCGCGCATCCCTAGCCCCGGTGAAACTATTATTGGGAGTGGTTTTCATACCGCGCCGGGAGGAAAAGGTGCCAACCAGGCAGTAGCTGCGGCAAGACTTGGCGCTCAGGTTTCAATGGTTGGTCGGGTTGGCAAGGATGAATTCGCATCTACCTTGCTCGAAAATTTGACATTGGCGAACGTCAACACCCAATTTGTAATCCAAGATCCGGAAGCTCCAACCGGCGTGGCGTTGATCGAAGTGGATGACAGCGGAGAGAACAGCATCGTTGTGGCTTCCGGCGCCAACATGCGTGTCACTTCTCTTGATGTGGATGCCGCCCAGGATGCAATATCTGCTTCTGACCTGCTGCTGCTGCAATTGGGGATTCCCTTGAAAACGGTCCTGAAGGCAGCCGTGCTCGCCAAGCGGAAAAACGTCACCGTTATTCTCAATCCTGCCCCGGCAAGGAAATTAACCTCCGAATTACTGAATTTAGTGGATATCCTAATTCCGAATGAGACAGAAACCGCATTGCTAACTGGATTGCCGGTTGGCAGCCAATCTGAGATTAGGGTCGCTGCTTCCAGCTTGCTTACAAGTGGTATCAAATCTGTAATTCTTACGTTGGGTGAAAACGGTGCGTTGTTAACCCAGGAAGGGAAGAACGATATTTTCCCGGCTTTCCAAGTAAACCCTGTTGATACTACGGCAGCTGGTGATGCCTTTGTTGGAGGTTTCGCGGTCGTACTGGCTGAGGGGAAATCCATGACCGAAGCGATTCGTTGGGGAAACGCGGCTGGGGCACTGGCGACTACCAGGCTTGGCGCGCAGCCGTCTCTTCCAATGCGGCAGGATGTTGAGATAATGCTGGAAGGAAAGGCTGCATAATCTCCGCATTGAAATTTTTCACCAAGAGGCGGCGGTGATTGTTATCGCGGCAGTAAATCCTGCCAACATATCCACCCCAGATGAGCTGCCCCAATCCAACAAATCCTCGGCGATCCCAGATGCTTCTGGATATCCACACATAATCCAGTCAATCGCTTTCAGGATCCGTACGTCTCCCTCCCCGTAAGAAGCAAGCTCGATCAAGTTGGCGCTAAGTGTGGTCGTCTTCTGATAGGCAGCCTCCACAACTGATTGATTTATCAGGTCGAGATCATCCCGATCCCAAAGGACGTCCTTCCAGCGATTTAATGCCAACAGCAAACCGGTCACGAAATCATCACCAGAGGGGGTCAATCCCGCGCCAGCCCCCAGGCAATTGCATAGTTTGCTGACGAAAGGTGCAGCCTCTCGATTCAATAAATAAGATTGGATTGCGAGAATTTCCTTTTGAAGAGAATTTTGTCCCAACTCCTTTTCGATTTCTGGAAAAATTAATAAATGCGGCAGTAAAGGGCATAATCCCACTGATGGTTTTTGAGTCAGTGCCTTTCTGGCAAAGTACGCCAGGTTCTGGATGCATTCAGTTTTGGGGAGCGGAGGAAATTGCGGCGGGGAGGAGTTCCACACGTCGCTGTTTTGTACACTTATTGTCAGCCTGGCGTCCGGGAGGATTATTTGCCCATAGAAAATTTTCACCGGCATCCCGCTTGATATTCGATGGAGGTAAATTGGGTCGCCATTCAGGTTTATAGTTATTGGACTGCAATGAGGTTCGCAGGAAATGAAGGACAACCATCGACTGCTTGTTTTTACATAAATCCCTTTGGACATAACACCGAAAATTACCCCAGTTAGGTTTTGAGAGATCGTTTCGTGAGCGATGTAACCTAAGGTGTCGGCTATATTCATATCAGGGTTTAGTCTTAACGTAACTTTCTAGATGGAAAAGTTTTCATTGGACCTGGATTGGTGACATAAAGTATGTGATCTCATCCTTATTCTACCCCCTTATCTTATTGTCTTTGGATGTTGGCGGTTGATTTTAAACCCAAAATGCTTATAATTATGGGGAAAATCTCAAGGGATTGTTCATATCAAGATAGGGATCTTACCCGATAGCTTTCCTGCGATTGCGACCGCAAACGCATTGGGAATCATATTTAATATCGTCATTTAATATTAGCCAATCCCGAAGAGGCAATGTTAGCAGACCTTGATTTGGTAGATTAAAGAAAGAAGGATAGACGAATGTCAATTGATGCACATCCAGGACTACCCGATTTTGATTACATCAAGCCCAAGACTTTTAAGGAAGCGAGCGATTTCTTGACCGCACACGCCGGCGAGTCGCGCCCTTTAATGGGAGGCACGGATATATTCGTTCGAATGCGCAGCGGCGTTTGGAGAGATAAATACCTGGTAGACGTAAAGGGTCTTGAAGGGATGAATGACATATCCTACGACCCACGCAAAGGACTATCAATCGGCGCAGCCGTGAACATGAACCGCGTGATTACATCCAGGGAAGTCCAGGATAATTATGCCTTATTAATGCAGGCTGCCAGCAGCGTCGCCAGCTACCAGCTCAGGACAAGAGCTACGATTGTGGGTAATATATGCAACGCTTCACCGGCTGGAGACACGATCGGAGCATGTATGCTGTTGGGTGGAGTGCTTCACGTCCACGGTGATGGCGGCATACGTCTGGAACCGACAAAAACTTTCTTCAAGGGACCGGGTGAGACCCTGCTCAGAACGAGTGATATCGTAACATCAATCCATTTTCCGGTCCCAGATGAAGGTACCGTAGGCACCTATATAAAATTGGGGCGCAATAAAGCCAGCGACTTATCCATCGTGGGAGTTACCGTCTTAGGCTATCCTGATGTAAACGTTCCATCTGGTTATCGTATCAGGCTCGCTTTAGCTTCTGTTGCGCCGCTACCCTTGGTCGTAGATCGAGTCGAGGCAATTTTAACTGAGACCTCAATCGATGAAGATAGATTGACGATGGCTGCCGATGCAGCTATGCATGCTTGTACTCCAATCGATGATGTGCGTGCCAGCGCTCGCTACCGAAAAGTGATGACCAGGAATTTATCTTTTAATGCGCTAAAGGTGGTCTGGATGGAACTGAAGAAACTTTAGCAAGTGCAAGTGTAGAAGTAGTGTGTGGTTATTTAGAACCTGATTTGAAATTGATAACGAATATTCGCGAAGATTTGTAGATTTATACCTTCTTTAGTCTAGGAGACCATTTTATGGCTTTTCACAGGATTACATTCAGCGTCAATGGGGAGTTGGAACAGGTAGATGTGCCGTCCAATATGACTTTATTGAAAATGCTGCGCGAAAACCTGGCGTTAACCGGGACAAAGAACGGCTGCGCGGAAGGTGAGTGCGGCGCCTGCACGGTATTGATGAATGGAGAGCCGGTCAACAGTTGTCTGATATTAGCTGTCGAGTGTGATGGCTCCGAAATCGTCACCGTTGAAGGTCTCGCTCACGATGAGCGACTTGATGCGGTACAGCAGGCGATCATTGATGCCGGCGGGGTCCAGTGCGGTTTTTGTACTCCAGGTATTTTGCTATCCGCGCGGGCGCTGTTAGACCGCAACCCGCAGCCAAGCGAAGAGGATATTAGGATCGCGTTGGTTGGTAATCTTTGTCGGTGTACCGGTTATGTTCGCATTATCAAGGGTGTTCAGGAAGCCGCTAGAATTTGAGAGGAGATTGGATATGGTAATGGAAGAAACTAATACGAGGGTTCCCAGCCCGATTGGAGAAAACAAGATCCGCCTGGATGCGCGTGAAAAGGTAACAGGTGCGGCGCTTTATGCAGACGATATTCAATTCGGGTCCGGTCTCCTACACGCACGGATGAAACGCAGTCCACACCCACACGCCCGTATCATTTCGATCGATACCAGCAAAGCGAAAGCTTTGCCGGGTGTGAAGGCTGTTGTGACCGGTGAGGATTATCCCGGCTACATCGGTCTCTATCTTTTGGACAGGCACATTTTCTGCCGCGATAAAGTGCGCTATGTAGGCGACCCGGTCGCAGGTGTTGCTGCCAAAAGTGAACAGATTGCCGAAAAAGCACTCCAGTTGATAGAGGTCGAGTATGAAGTCCTGGAACCGGTGTTGGATCCTGAGACAGGCATGGATTCTGAAGCACCTTTACTCCACCCTGACCTTGAGGAATACGAAGTTGCCAATTTCATCTCCCCGAAACCCGGTACAAATATCTCAAACCATTTTAAGATCCGTAAAGGTGACGTGGAGAGTGTCTGGGATGAATGCAAGGCCTTAGTTGAGCACAAATACCGCATCCCGCACATACAACACGTGCCCATAGAACCGCATGTAGCTATAGCCAAAGTAGATGAAACCGGAAAAGTGACGCTGTGGGGCAGTTCACAGTCTCCCTTTGCGCAGCGAAACTTGATCGCCAAATGCTTAGGCATATCTCAAAGCGACATGCGGGTAATTGCACCGTATGTGGGTGGAGGTTTCGGCAGCAAAGCGGGTGTCAGCATGGAAGCCCTGGCAGTGGTGATCGCTTCGCAAGTAAAGGGACGCCCTGTGAAATTGTTGTTGACGCGTGAGGAGGAGTTTTACACTGCTTTTGTACGCCAGGGATTGGTGGCATATTTTAAGATGGGCTGCGACGTGGACGGTCGCCTCCTGGCTATGGAGAACAAATTTTTATGGGACGCCGGAGCATATACAGAATATGGAGTCAACATCACCCGAGCCAGCGGCTACAGCAGCAGTGGACCCTATGAAGTCCCCAATGTAAAAACCGATAGTTACTGCGTGTACACAAATCATCCCGTAGGTGGTCCAATGCGCGGGTTTGGAATGCCCGAAATGCACGCCGGATTGGAGCAGTGCATCGATGAATTGGCTGGCGATATCGATATGGATCCGGTTGAGTTTCGCAGGATTAACTGTTTGAAAACAGGCAGTGACCTGGTGACGGGGAGCAAGATGCATCCCATCGGTCTGCCGCAGTGCCTCGAAAAGGCGGCTGATGCTATTGACTGGGGGAGCAAAGCTCCTCCCAGTGCGCCCAATAAAAAGCGCGGTAAAGGCATCGCATTGATGTGGAAGGCTCCTGCCATGCCGCCTAATGCGGGTTCGAGCGCCTGGGTGGAGTTAGCCGAAGATGGCACCTTGACCGTCGGGGTCGGAGGTCAGGATATCGGTCAGGGCACATTTACGGTGGCTGCCCAGATGGCAGCGGCCGCGCTGGGTGTGCCTTACGAATGGGTGCGCATAGCGACACCAGTAGATACTCTGTACAGCCCCTATGAATGGCAGACGGTAGCCAGCCGGCTCACATGGAGCATGGGTAATGCTGTAGTAAATGCGGCGAAAGATGCACGCCGGCAGATACTCGATCTGGTAGCTGAAGCCTGGGAAGAAGACCCGCAGAATTTGGATATCGTCAATGGTATCGCCGTTTCGTACAAGAGCGAGCGCGAGATTCCTCTCAAAGATATTGCCATATACGGTTTGCCAAAGCCCGATGATCAAGGCTGGTTGGGAGGACCAGTAAGGGGGCGCGGTAATTTTATGCCCTCTTATATCACAGGATTGGATCCCGAAACCGGTCAAGGTGAGCGGGCTGTGGTTCACTACACGACCGGAGCACAGGCTGTCGAACTGGAAGTTGATCTGGATACTGGCAGAGTTGAGGTTTTGCGTGCGGTATCCGCTTTCGATGTGGGCAGAGCAATAAACCCTGAATTGGTAGAAGCGCAGATGGAAGGCGGATTCGTTCAGGGAATGAGCTCCGCGCTGTTCGAAAGCATGCAATTGAAGGACGGTGTGATGCAAAATCCCAGCTTTGTTGACTACCGCATTGCAACTTCCACCGATGTTCCCTTAGATTTCGAAAACATCATTGTGGAAGTTCCTCAAGATGACGGTCCCTGGGGTGCGCGCGGGGTTGGGGAACATTCGATGGTTCCGACCATACCGGCGATCGCTAATGCAATTTATGACGCCGTTGGAATTCGAATGGAAGGACCACCGTTCACAGCTGAAAAAATCTATCTGGCTATGTTGGATGTCGGAATTGTGAAGTGATTTATTTCCCTTCTCAAGATTAAAAAATTACACGGAGGCATTACAATGAAAACCATCGATCTAACCATCCCATTAGGGATTGGTACACCACCTTGGCCGACTTACGAACCGCTGCAGGTCAAGTATTTTAAACGCCTGGCACCCAACGGCGCAAATGGACAGCTTTTGACCCATTCCAACCACCTGGGCACACACCTGGATGGGGAGATTCATTTCTATACCCCGGGCAAAGATATAGCCGAATTAGATATGGATTTTCTAGTCAACGACGGGGTGATCGTCGACCTGAGTGACGCTGTTGGGGATTATGATGTCTACACCAGCCAGATGGTCGAAGAGCGGGTGGATGTCCGGGAAGGTGATATATTGATCATCCACACCGGTTATCACCATTTCGGATGGGATCACGGTACCGCAGATGAAATCCGCTATATGGTTAAACACCCCGGACCCGACCGGGAGTTTGCTGAATGGTGCAAAGCCAAGAAACTGCGCTGGTTGGGTGTGGACTGTGGCAGCGCCGATCATCCCATGAATACCATTATCCGGGATTGGATGCCACGTCAGGCTGCCGAAGCTGACCGAGTC
>SDBT01002045.1_pt1 | contig 36161 bp, 48 predicted proteins | sample 2277101 | NCBI WGS metagenome assembly SDBT01 (sample SAMN10404973, study PRJNA504765) | marine sediment metagenome | isolation source: marine sediment core GS10_PC15, 103 cmbsf | place: Arctic Ocean: Southern Knipovich Ridge | collected 2010 | reverse complement strand
GGTCTCGCCTTGGAACCAGAGGTCTGCTATCGGGGCATATCTGAGCTTAGAAAGGAGTGCTTCGTATGACTGGGAATCGCTCTCCTTCTTGTTCTCAGGTGTTAAGTCCATCGGTCTTTTCCTCCTTCTGTGGTTTCCCAGCCCGCCACCCAATCGAGCGAGCCCGGTTCTCGATCTTCTCGACGTACTTGATCGCCAGCGCCTCGTATCGGCGCGCGGCCAGGAACTTGTCGCTCGGGATAGGCTGGTTCAAGTGCTCCGGGATCTGCCGCCCTTCTATCAGAGCGATCCTCTTCTCAAGATCGACCCGCTTCCGAAGATCGTAGCCGCCTGCCCATTCGATATGGATACCCCAACGGGAGACGAGGGCGTCGACCCCGGCGAGTACGGCCTTCGGTAGGGTCTGTGATCGGTAGTCGTGGTCAAGAACCTGTTGCTTCGTTCCCTCGACGACAAGGTAGGCGACTTCGAACCGGCTCATTAATTGGCAGGAACGGGTGAAACGTAGGCTCGCCTTGGTGACGCTTGCGGCAAGGTCTCCGATCTCCTTCCGCTCGAAAATGATGCCCTTGTCCTCGTCGCCGCTAAGGCCTTCTATCCCAGCATCGCCAGGGACCAGGGTAGCCTCCTTCCAAGGGAAGGCCAGGATCTCCCACGACGGGGGAAGTCCTTTCTCGGCGCGCCGGCCAGACTGTTCCCTAGTGTCGTACAGGCCGACGATGCGTGTCCCTTTACAGAGCGCCATGGCCTATTCCCCCTGCTCGCCAAGGGTATGCTTCGTGAAGAGTACCCATTCGGGATACATCTCGAGCCTGTTCTCGATGTACTGGCAACTGTTCCGGAGCAACTTCTGGCGTATTACGATCAGATCTTCCGTTTTTGCTTCGAAATAGAACGCGGGATCGTTTGGCGATTCCTCCTGTTTATTACCTTCCGCGTCCGTGTAGACGAACCGCGTCCAGTTGCTTAGGGGCTCGCCGCGGACCTCGGCAAACGCTATGAGGGATTCGATAAGGTCGTCAGGTACCGCATCGGCTACCGTGATCGTCTTGTCTTCCTCTTGCTCCCCGGGGACCTCCGGAAGATCTATCGGCGGCGCCGGCGCTTCCTGTGGCGGTCCCTGCTCGGTCGGGGGGTCGACTACTTCTTCCGGTGTGACCGTTTCGTCGGGGACACAATCGTCGCTGTCGTCTTGCTCTTCCTCGACCGTTACCTGTACCGGCTTGGTCGGATCCACTGGGGGCGTCCCGTTGACGTTCGCCTCTTGGTGCGCTGGGCCGGTGAGTTGTAGGCGTTGGTCTCGGTCGTGTAGTTCTAAGAGGCGCTGGTAGTTCTCGAGCTCGCGCTTCGCGATCGCTGCCTCGCTCAGGCGAATTGATACCCTTGGAACGATCACCGCGCCGCCCTCTGGGCCCTTGCGCGCGTGGTGCCTCTGCCAGGCCATGATTCCGGTCAGGTTGTAGAGGCTACCCCCGACGATCTTCGTGGCCCTCACGAGTTCGGCGATCATCTCCATGGCTGCGGGGTGGCTCGTCGAGTCGAATCGATATCGCGCCTCCCAGTTGAAAGCCTTCGAGAGCGAGACCGGATCCCCATTTTTCCCCGGGACGAATAGGCTGGTCAGGATCCGGAACTTGCACTTGCACTTCCCCTGCTTCGAGAACTCGCACTCGTTGCCTCCGCTTCCTGCCGGGATACAGGCGACCTGCTCGTAATGGCCGGCGCTATGCATTCGCATCGCCGTGACCCCGTTACCGTAGCAGTACCGGAATTTCTTCGTATTGTACTGGAGTTCCTCGCGATAGATATTCGAGAGGTCGACCTGGCCGTCGACGACGTCGAGGTCGTATGGCAGCCTGAAATGTAGCTCGGTCGGTAGAAGCCCTTGGGGTTTCTCCCCGGCCGTGAGAGCCTTCGTTACCTTTGCCTTGTCATACCCGAGCATGGCCATAGCGCCGAAGTCGATCAGTGGCCTTTTATCCGGGCCAACAGAATCCCGGCAGACTAACAGGCCTCCGAGCCTGACCGGGAACCCCGTCTCCCCGGGCTTCTTCCCCGGGCCCTTCCATCCGCACACGACCCGGTGCGAACTCGTTAGCCCGTGAGGGCAGTCCTTGCTGTAGCCGTATGGCCTTCTTTCAATCAGTCCCATGTTTCTGTTCCCCTTCATAGTTTAGAGTATCTCTTAACTGGCCGTGCATGTTCCTTACCTCAAGCGCTGTCGAAACGAATTCTCCTCCTGTTTTTGAGAGAGTCGATACACCTATTCTGACCCCCTCTCGCTCGTAGGATGCTATCGAATTGGTCCAATGTTCTTGGGTACGAAGTAAGATCATCGGAACCCCTTTTAATCGCCTTATCCCATATTGATCTCGTTCTGTCTCACACATCGCTACGATGGCGTTGTAGGCTTCTTTGTCGCAAAGTATTGCGGCCTGCTTATTCTCCACCATCGGTTCGTCTCCTCTCCGGCAGTTCGTTCCAATTCTCGTACCCCTTATTCTTCGCACTCATCTTGTTCTGATTTACCTTGCACCATACGCACCCCGGGGGCTGTACGTGGTTTCGGTGTGGATCTTCCCCGTTCCCGCAATTCCCGCACTTCCTTCCTCCTGGCAGTTCGTTCCACTCGCGCCCGTCGAGGAGTCGGCCTGCGCGTTTCTTGTCGATTTTCAAGAAGTATGTTCTCCCGTCTATTCCTACGGAGATATCGATACGCTGGCCTGACGGGTATCTGTCGTATGGACCATATCTGTCGGATACGAAAACCCACGCCCCGTAGCCCTTGAAGAAAAATGGCACTCCGGCCGCTACGCACTGGTCGCGGATCGAGCGGACCCAGTCGGGGTGCATCGGCCTCGCGCCTGGCCCGGTCTCGCCGCCTACGATTACGCCGTCAATATCAGGAGGGCGGATCGGTGGGCCAGGTGGACGCCTACGTTTCAAGCAAGAATAGGTAGCGCAAGAACTTTCACGAATCCAATTGAAGTCAATAGGCCCGAGGAGCGGCTCGCAGGAGACGAAGCGGCAGGCTGCGGGGGTGGAGAGTAGGTGCGGGATTCGCGTGTCGGCCCACTCCTGGTTCTCTGCGGTTACGCCGAGCTGGACATTGTCGGAGAACGGAAACTCTTTGCACCATGACTGCATGTTACCGGCGCGTTTCGTGAGGAGAAGGAAGGTATGGTCGGAGAATACCGTCGCCACTTCCCGAAGTTGATGCAATTCCGCATAATGGTTCCCCGAGCGGATGAACGGATCCGTCATTGATCCAACGAAAACCCTCTGCGGTTTCTTCGTTAGCCATAGGTCGTTGTCAAGAAGCGCCATTCTACCATTCCACTTCCCTGTATCGGGGTTGATAACCGCCTTGTAAGCATCGCGAGTCGGGGCGTGCTGTGATAGCCTACCCCACCCAAGCCTGCGCGACATCTTCTCTGCGTAGCAGTTATCGCAGCCGGGCGAAATCCTCGAGCATCCGGCTACTGAGTTCCTCGTTTTGTCCCACCACTTTTCTCCGGTCATTCGCCCTTCTCCTCGCGTTCGATTTCTGCCTGGTCTAAGACCTTACGGACGGCATCCAGCGTCTTGCTTTGCAAAGGTCGCGGCTTTAGGCAGAAGAGAATATGGTCAAGCTGGGAACTAAGTTCTTCGTTCTCCATCCGCAGCTTTACGATTCCGAATACCAAGGCCTCATTGTGTCTTATTATGCGTCTCCGCTCTGCTCGCAGCCGCCTAATCTCTGCTGAGAATACAAGCCTAGAGCATTTTGCAATTGCCCTACCGACTGTGATTATTACGTTACCCATTCGATGTGTCCCCCTCTCGTCTCAACTTCAGGCACTCCTCGATGATGTCTATGCAGATCCCCCGCCTCTTAAATACTTCCTGGCACTGCTCGAATGAAAACTCTTGACCTATATCAGGAATCTTCTCGGCGTCGAGGCATGCCCACAACTTCTTGCTGACTTCCTCGGCATTGACTGCCGTTAACGGGACTGGCTGCGAGGAAATCTCCGTAAGATACAAGAGATCCTTGCGGAGGAGTTCGTTCTCCTTATAGAGTCGGTTTATACTTTCCCTGGCCGCGTCGATCTCGCGGTGTCGAAACTGGATTTCTCGAAGCGCCCGAAGGTAATCGGGTAAGAAGACCCTAAAGAAGAGATGGCTCACGCTATTTCCGAGGTCTTCGAGAGCCCTGATAATTGACCTTCCGACTGTGATTATTACGTTACCCATTCTACACCTCCTGTCCAGGTGCCAGCGGCACGAATTGTGTGAAGTCTTCTCGAAACAAAACCTGCACGGTACCGATCGGGCCGTTACGCTGCTTGGCCACGATGATATTCACAAGGGAAACCTGATCGTCCTCGTCGTCATCCTTGTCCGTGTCCCTCGCTTCCTTCCGGTGGATGAACATCACGACGTCGGCGTCCTGCTCAATCGCGCCCGACTCCCGTAGATCCGACAACCTCGGCTTGGCGTCTTTCCCGCGACGGCTTTCAATCTCGCGACTGAGCTGCGACAGGGCAAGGACCGGGATCTTAAGGTCTCGAGCGATAGCCTTCAGAGACCGCGAGATATCAGAGACCTCTTGCTGCCGGCTCTCCCCCCGCGCGCGCTGGCCGCCCATTAGTTGAAGGTAGTCGACTACGATCAGGGCCAGGTTCGGGCACCGGTTCTGCAACCTCTGGGAGTGGATCCGTAGATCGGTGGCCGTGAGGGTTGGGGCGTCGTTTATGTAGATCTGGTACTGCCTAAGATCCTCGAGGGCGTTCGAGAACTTGAGTATTTCAGCCTCGCTCAACATGTTCTTCCGGAGGAGATCAATCTTGATCTGGGCCTCGGTGCAAACCATGCGCTGGATTACCTGCTCGCGGTTCATCTCCATGCTGAAGATACCTATGCCCGGGCGTACCCGCGCGTCGTCGTCGCCCCTGTGTACGCTCTTAGCGGCCGCAGCGGCTATGTTGAGGGCGAGTGAGGTCTTGCCTACGCTGGGCCTGGCGGCCAGGACTATCAGGTCTGAGGGCTGGAACCCTCCCGTGAGTAGATCCAGGGTCGGGATCCCGGTAGAGAGCCCTGTAACTTCCTGGCGGTTGTCGCTTCGACGCTCAAGGTTTCGGTAGACCTCGAGGGTATCCTCGGCGATCGAGCGGAACTCGTACTGGCTGGTGCCGACTAAGATCTTCGATATCTTCTGCTCGAAATCCCCCAGGAGATCCTCGCTGCTGTGGCGCTCGTGCATAGTATCGTCGGCGACTTCACCAGTCAGACTTAGGATCTGGCGTAATAGGGATTTCTCGCGAACCAACTTCGCATGGTGCCCGACGTTGGCCGGCGACAGTACGAACTGCTCGAGCCCAGCCAGGTAGGCGGGACCGCCGACCTTCTGCAGGATCCCACGGCGCTCCATTTCACTCGTTAGAAGCATTAGGTCAATCGGCTTGTTGTCTTCGACCATATCGAGGAGGACTCGGAAAATCTCCTGGTTCCGGGGGTCGTAGAAATCATCCGGCCCGATCAGGGACTGGACTTCGGCCAGCGTTCTCTCGTCAAGGAAGAACGTTCCGAGAACGGTCTGCTCGGCCGTCGTATTATGAGGGGGGATCTGGGTGTGGTCAGCCATCGTTTTCCTCGTCGAACATATCGCTGATAGGGATCACGAAAGACCCTGGCGGGAATCCACCGGTTTGGCCGCTTCCGTCTGTCCTCTCCGCGACAACTGAATCGATCTTTTTCCACGCTCTTTGATCTCGCGTGAAGAAGGTTTTTCCGTTCGGGATCTGGTCGAATCGCACCATCCCCTTCGGCGGTTTCTTAGCCATTGATCCGGTCCCTCGCTTTCCGCTTGCGGATATCGTGCCCCTTCACCTCGTGGGTGTATACCATATCGCAGAGCCGGGATATGATGCTGAAAGATGCGTTCTCGTTCGACTTTTCCATCCCAGCCTGTAGTTCCTCAAGGCTTCGGTTGCTCGTCACTACAACCGGCATCTGGTGGTCGTGCCGGAAGTTTACTATCTCGTTGAGTAGGTTCGCCTCGTGCGAAGAACCGACCTCGGTCATGTCGTCCAAGATAAGGAGATCGTAGGCCTGTAGTTCCTCCGCGAATCCCTTCGGGTCTCCGCCTGCGCCATACTCGTTCTTGATAGCCGTAAGTAGTTCTGGAACTCGCCTCGCGCAGACGTCGAAGTAGGCCCCCGTCTTCGGGCTTATCATAGCGATGGTCTCGTGAACGATCGCGTAGGCTAGGCCGGTTTTCCCTGTCCCGTAATGGCTCCAGAAATAAATGCCATTGATCTCCCTGCCGGATCTATCCTGAAACTCCTTACAGAACGCCCTGGCAAGATCTACCTCATGCGAGAGGTTGGGCGCGACCTCTAAGAGTTTCTCAAATCCCCCCCGGAACCTTGGCGGAATAGCCCGCTTCCTCCTAAGACTAACTATGGACTTCCAAGCCCGCTCGAATTGTTCGTCTTCGAATGCCATTATACGCTACCTTCCTTTGGGAATAGGATCGGCGGCCGCTTTCTTCCCCGCCTCTGATCGTCCGCTATTCTTGCCCGATTTCTTCCGGTCCATCCCCGGCCAGATGTTGTCCCACTTCCTCACGAACTGCGGGAGATTCTTGCAGGCTATTCGCCACCCGGGGAACTTCGGGGATCCTTCTGTGTCCTGGTTGGCGTAGCGTAAGACCTCCTCGATGCGTTCCCGCGTGATCTTCCTCTTGTCGTCGAGCAGGGATTGAGTAGCGTCGACCCATTCTTGCCCGGCCTTCGTCTCGCGCGACGGTGTCTTGTACCCGGCCTCGATGAATAACTCGCAGGCGAAAACGAAGATCTGCTCGCTGTCGCTCTCGGGGTCGATCGGTTGGGCCTCTGCCGTACTTCGATCCCAGTGTTTCACTTCGTTCCCTTCCGACTTCCTTTTCTCGACTCTTCGCATATAATCAGACTGCGACTCGGGCCACTCGTGGAAGAAGAATTCGTCTTCCCCTGGCCTGGCAATGATCCCCTCGCCTTCCAAGGCGTCGAGCCCCGCGTGTATATCCTCTGGGTCGATGTTCGCCTTTGCCGCTCCGCCCCTGACCTCTGTCTCGCTTCTCTCGAACGTCTCCGAACGATCCTTCCCGCAGTTCGTGAAGATCCACATAAAGGCGGCCGTTGCGAATGAGGACTTCCGTATAGCCGCCGCCATATCGTCACGCTCGAAGAAGTCGACAAATAGTTTTCCCCAATCACTTCGCTTCTTCTTTTGCTTCGGCATGGCTGGAGTCTCCCTCGGGCTGTGGCGGATCGACCTTCGTTATAATTTCAACGCTCTCGCGTAGGACTATCGCGATTGCCTTCAGGGCATCCCAACTGTATCGGTGGAGCCCTCGCTCCCATTTCCCCATGTACTGCTGCCCGACCGGCCCGGTACCGTACCCCCCCTCCGTGTGCATTCGTTCGCCTAGATCGGTCTGGTTCAGGCCCTTGTAGCGCCGCCACATTCTGATCCTTGCTCCCAGCAATTGCTTTTCGTCCATCGTCTCTCTCCTTTGCCCGTCTGCCGTTTTCCCTTGTGTTCCCGCATGGAATTGTGGCAGGCTTTTTTTCGGGCACGCGGTCTCTCCTTCCGGAGGAACCCAAGGTGGGGGTCTCGAAGTAGTGCTCTTGACCTCCATCTGCTCACCTTTCCGGTGTAATTCCCCCGGCGTTTGGTCGCGCCGGGGGATTCGTTTTACGGGGTGCAGGACTCCCCGCCTTGTTGGAGAGGATCCTGTGGCCGGTAGTCGTCTGCGTCGGCTTCCTCTTCCTGATCCGCGTTCTCCGGATTGGTACTCTCGGCCTTGCCCTCCTCCTCGACCAGAGTTCCCTCGCCGATTTCCTTCGCGAAAAGAATCCCGATCTGAAAGTTCGACGATGCCCGAAGTTCTTCCGTACGGTCCTCGGCGTCCAGGTTCAATTCGAACCGGCCCTCGCTGCCGTGCTCGGCCAGGTTCTTGCGCAACTGCGCCAGGACCGAACTCCGCGTCGGCGTCTTGCCCTTGCTGAAAATATCCATCGCGATGTCTCTGAGTTCCTCGCGACAGACGTCTCGCTTCGCTGTGACTGTTGCCTTCATTGTTCCTTGCTCTCTTTCATCCTGCGAGTAGTCGTAGCCATAGGGCCAGACACGCAACGCCGGCCGCTGTAGCGAATAGGCGCTCCGATTTCTTTGTGTTGAGAAATTTCAAGATGCGATCCATCCCGCTTCTCCTATTGGGAAGCAACCCCTCGCGCGCTCTTACTGGAATCGCGCGAGGGGCGCCATAGAGGGAACCTAACGTCGAACCCGGGCAGCCAGGCCGACTCTCCCTCTATTCCTCCGCGTTGCCCCCTGCGTCGGTCTCTTCGGCCTCGGGAACGTCTTCGCCCGGGGTGATGAATAGTCCGTTCTCGCGCTCGAACGTCTCGAGCTCACGCTGAGCCGCGTCTACGCCCTCGTCGGTTGCGTTCATCCGGATCCGGTGTAGAAGCGCCACGCGTGCCTTGATCTCGGCCTGCAACTTCTTGAAGGCCGCGGTCTGTTCCTCGTCGACCAGGGCCTCCTTCTTTGCATTGGCCTCCATCTCGAACTGCGCCAGGAGCGAGGACATTCCCGGGTGCGAAAGGGTTTCCTGCCACCAGTCTTTATCTACTACAGCCCGGTTGAGGGTGGCGCGCATTTTATCGTGTCGCTCCTGGATGTTCGCCGAGAAATCGTCGGAGACTTCCGTCTGCTCTTCGTCCTCGGTAGGATCCTCCTCTCCGGCAGGATCATCGTCGGGGTCGGTCAGGATCATTCCGTCCGGCGCTACCATCTTCCCGGCGAATTCGAGGTTGCCTTCGCCGTCGAAGAAGAGGGGCTGATCGGGATCTTCCATCCGTGTGAATCGGAAGACCTCGTCCCAATCGAGGACCGCCTGACCAATCTTCTCGGAGGCATCATCGGCTTCGTCCTCCGTGACCCCCAGCGCCCGGGCCTGCGCCTCGGTGACTTTGTCTTTCTGTTCGTCTGGCATTTGCTCGTGTTCCTTTCTTCCTGCGGATTTCTATCCCTTATCCTGAGATAGGTTTCAGCCGGGGCTGGCCTTTCGAAATAGATTTTACTCGGTAGAGGATTCCTCGTAGCGTGACCTGATCCCCGACCTTGAGCGGCTTCTCCTTCGGCTTCTTGTTCTCGCTCGGCGTTCGCATCCTCTCGCCGAGGCTTTCTGCTTTCTCTAAGAACTCTACGCTTTCCGTATCCATGGCTCTCCTTTCTTCCCTCAGAATGGTAGGTCGCTACTGCTTTAGGTGACAGGTCTTTGCATGAAGCTTACGCGATAAATCTACGGCATCGTTAACCATCTCGTTATTGTACCTAACATGTACGGCGCGCCCTTGGCGAATCATAGATGATACGAACATGGCTGCGTTATCCTCCAGCGTGACCTTGCATGTTTTCGCTTCCGAGTCGGAATTGGCTACCGCCGTTCTTCGAGAAGTTGGTGAGAGAGCGAACGATAGCGCCAATAAAAACGCTATCGTTATAAATACTCTTGTAGATGGTATAGATCTTAGCATTATAGATCATCCCCTCTCCTGCCTTGAATAGTTCAGCGTGCTTTATGCGACTGGTCAGAATAGTAGGTCGTCCTGGTCTATCTCGACCTCTCTCCTCAATTCAAACTGGTTCCCGTTAAGAACGAGACGGTCGGTCTCTTTCATTTCTTCCGCCGTTATATCCGGCTTCAATTCTCGAATCAGATCCTCGATCGCGCCCTCGTTCGTGAAAGTGCAGGTGAGATCTTTGTGTATCGTTCCACGGTAGACCAGGGTTTTGTCGGCGCCGTCTGTCGCAAGGTCTACCGCACAATTATACTCCTTGCCTTCAATAATTAATTGACCGGGTCCCAACGTGGACGCTCCGATATCCTGAGCATCCGGAGAAGGTGGCATCGTTGAGAACGTCCGTGGGTGTGCGAGAGTCTTCCTCCCGAGTACGTTCAAGGCCCAGTCGCAGAACTTCCCCTCGAGCAGCGGAGTATCCATCCACCCCTGATCTGCCATCGGTTCACGGAGTACCTCCTCGACCGTCTTCAGCCGTCGTATGGGGCGCGCAGAGTTCCTACCGCGCTTCGACGTCCACCGGACTACCTTCTGCTTCATGATCGCCCTCACGACCTTGTTCGTGATCGTGCAGTCCCCGAGGACGTAGGCCTTGACGCGGTCGTAGTTCCCGTCCCGCCACTCCTTCGGGGCGTCGGCGCCGTCCATGAGTTTTTCCTGCGTGACCTTCAGACCCTTCGCGGCCACACCGAGCCCGACCGGGAACCCGGCGACCTTGAAGAACTGGAACATCGGGTCGTAGGACTTCATGGCGATGCGCGCGGCCAAGGGTAGATCGCCGGCAAGCCAGCCGATCCACTTGAGATCGAAGCTCAGGCCGTTCCAGGCGCAGACCCGGATCCCCTCGGCCTGCTTCTCCTCCAGGTACTCGAGGAGTTCGTGCATCTTCTTCGGGCTCGCGTATAGACTTGGTTGCCCATCCTCGCCCTTCGAGAACCAGAGCCGTTCCTCGCCCCCCTCGATCACGGTAGCCGCGACGGAGGTGTGAAATGGTGCGTGCTCGTCGAGGTCCTGGCCCTCCTCGAGCGTGAAGTCGTCACTAATCTCGATGTCAAAACTTAGGATTTCAATCGGTGCCATTTGTCTCTTCCCTTTCTTCCTGAAAGTGTTCACTGAGTTTCTGCGCAAGACCGTAGATCTCAAGGAATAGCGCTCGGTCTCTATCCTTATCGCGTTCCTGATCGGCGGGTTGGACCGACCACGCGATGAAGGCTTTTACGAGATCCTTTGCTTTCTGGATAACTTCTTTCGGGTTCTCTATTCCTTCGCAGGCATTTACGCAGGCAACCACTCGTTCGGCGTTCTTACGAATAATCTTGGTTCCCCCGCCCATCGGTGGGTACATATCCAAGACTCGCCCTTCGCCTTCCGGAGCGCAGACATAGACGTTCCTGTCTCGGTACCACTGCGAGTCTCCGTCGCTCTCCGTGTACCATGGCTCCGGCGAATGCTTCATCCACTTCGGCTTCGTCATGATTTCCCTTCCTCGCTTTCGGAGACCTCGTCATCGCAGAGACGATTCGCGTCCTCGATCCACTCCCGGATCTTCTCGGCCGCGACGTCCTGGCCCTCGTCGTCCAACGTCTTCGCTATACCCTCGAGCGCGTGCAACTGCCGAAGCTGCAGCGCGCCGGCACCGACCGCCTGGGCGAAGACCGTCATCACCAATCGGACGAAGTTCATCGTTCTCTCGCGGTCGCTCTTGAGGGGCCGCAGGTCGCTGACGTCGACCGTGAACTTGCCCCCCATCTCGACGACGGCAAATGATACGCCGGGTATTTTATGCAGTTCTCGAAGCGTTCTGACCAGCGCCATGACCCCTGCCTTGGAAAATACTATATCCTTCGCGGCCTTTGCCATTATTCCCCTTCTTCCTCGCCCTCGAATCCTCCTCGGGGCATTATCTTATATCCTACCGACGCCCGGATCTCCGGGGCCAAGCGTTTCGAGTCTTCCCCATCGAGCAGCGTCCACTTCGCAACCTCTACCTCCATTACGTCGTCGGTATAGTCCTGGACGATCTGCATGAGCATTCTATCTGGGCCGAGCCGTTGGTAGCGGATGGATCCATAGACTCCCTGCTCGTATTCGACTTTTACTTCGGGGAATCCCTTGGCTACTTCGTCGACCTTCGGCTCTTCCGGCTTCCCCCCGTCCCCTTCCGCCCTCGCGATCGCTGCGCGAACCTGCTCCGCTATTTCGTAGGCGTCCATCTTAGACCAGTTGTCGTTTTCAAGGAACTCCAGAGACCTCTTGCAAGCCGCCAGGAGGGCCAGTGCGACCCCTCGCCTCTCCTCGCGTATGGCGTCCAATTCCTTTATCTCCGCCATCCCTGTATCGAGTATCGCCTTCGTGATCATGCCCAGGCCGGCGTCTAAGACCTGCGCGTGGGCTTCGTCGACCTTCTCCTGGATTACTCTATCGTCGACGCTATACGGAGCGCCTACCCTTTGTGAAACCTCGACAGGAGGGGTAACGCCAACAGTCTCCGAACAACCCCGGCAAATCTTCTGCCAGTACGAAATCTCCGGAGCGTCGTTCATCTCCTCAGCCACCCCGCCCCACTCGCTGCACCGGTCGCACTGAAGGATCGGCGTGTCCTCGCCCAGCGCCTGCATCGCTTTCGTTTTATTCGGGAACATCATTTCTTCGGGCTCTTTTTCTCCATAGGGTTTTGAGAAATCTCAGAGTAGACTGGCAGGCAACGAATAGGATAGTGAGGGAAATCATCCAAGCGTAACCGACCAAAATCATGGTAAGAAACATTAAGTAGCCGGCGGCAACTATGATGGTGAATGTTATAGGAAAAGTGACAAAAACAAGCACCACTAATCCGAGAAATTCTGGACCTGACATGGCCTATCCCTCTTCTTCCTTCAAGAGATTCTCCGCGACGGCCTTGCCTTTTTCGGTTAAGGTGAGAGCCTCTATCTTGGTGATAATCATACTGTCACCGGTTATTTCTGAGAGGCAATTCCACACTCGCTCAAATCCGTTCAGGACCGCGTTGTCCCCTCGCTTGACATCGCCCAAGGCGACATCGACGAGCGTATGGTTCACGATAAGAAATGCCCGAACGAGGTCGACGATTTTCCCTCGGTTGTCCTCACACCATAAAGCATCGTTGAGTCGTCTGGCGATCTCTGTGTAGTTTTCGTTCAGCCTTTTTCTGCGTTCTTCTAGTTTGTGCATGTCTTGTTCATCCTCCCGTTCGAATTTCCCCGCGCCGGATTCCCACGACGCTGGGTCGAAACATCTTTAGAATCTCCCTTTAGGAATCTCATTCGTCTCGGGTCTTTCGCCTGGGCTTTATCTTTTGAGCGATTTCGAAATCTACGATTGACTTACATATTATCGCAACTAGGAGGACAAGGGAATAGTCACCCCGACCCGGGGTACACCCTCGCTATGCTAAATACCTGTTTGCGAATGCCCCTACGCAATCCGCCAGGAATCCGGCCCCATAGAACAATCCTTCTCCGCATAGCGCTATCGTTGCAACAAAGACTGGGATAGCTGAGAGCAGGTAGATCCCTTTTAATATCTCGTACATCATTTCCTTTGTCTCCTTTCCGAAGTTAGTCGCATTAGCCGACCTTTTCTATGTAGGCCCCCCGCAGGACTTGAATAGAAATATTGCGGCCATTAGAAGAGCAAGGAATATCCCAGCACACGCATCTCCGGTTGGGTCCGCCCCATTTGAGAATTCTCCTATCATGCCCCAGGCCCCTCTTCCCCGCAGAGAAGGCAGAAGCCGAACTCGTTAGCCATGGAGTCGCAGTTCGCGTGGAACCAGCGCTCCCCCTGCTCCCCGTCTCCGAATATCACGCCGACGTACTGCCACTTTTGCCCCTCGAAATCCTGCGGCATCTTCCCGTCGATGTTCCAGCTGTGAATGATGGTTTCCTGCATGGTTGAACTCATTGGTCGGTCTCCCTTTCTGGTGTGTGTTCGTCCTGCCTAACTGAAAACTACGTCCTCCCGATTGTTGCCGGCCACGCGAAGGCCGCGGATGAACCTGATGGTCATGTCGTAATGCGAACGCCCTCGCTGTGGCTTCTCGGGGCCCGAGACATCGCTGAGTATCTCCTCGAGGGAATCGGCGATATCGTTACACTGTCGCCACGGTAAACGTCCATCTGAGTCCGAGTGATTCAGAAGCCAAAGGAGGGGCGTGGGCGTCAACGCGTGCCATGAGATCGGAAGCAGCCGATCGGTCCGTCGCTTACCGTTCGACTTTGCCTCGCAGAATCCTTCCATGAAATCTAGCGGGGGCAACCCGGCCGCGCGCGCAAGTTCCCTACGCCATTCGTTGAAAGTTGAGTATGATCCGCCCCAGCAGTCGTGCGATGTGTCGAGTCCCATTTCACTACTCCTTCCTTATTCGTCTTCCGTTTTGTCTTGCAATTCTGTGAAGGCGACGGCCTCTATGTCCTTTAAAACGCCCCGAGATGCCACCATCCTCAAGTGAAGCATTTTCAACGCCTCATCGGGAAGAATATCTGATACTTTGGAAAACCCCCCTCCGCAAGGAAGGGCAAGAACGAAGTGGGGTTTCTCGACGACCGAGGTACGGCCATCCATCTCCCGGATTAGTTCGTCGTACATGTCGATCTTTATACCTATGGCTTGCAGTTTGTTTATCGTTTCTCTGCTCAATCCCATTTTCGTCGTCCTTTCCGGTGTGTGCCTAACCTTCCTCCTGAGCGCGCGGGCGCTTCGAAGTGTCAACCTGCCCGCGCGCTCGCGAGAGTGGTCAGTCCATCATGTCTGGAGTCCCCCTATTCCGTTGCGAAGTGGTACTAATCGGGCCCAGGCCCGGATCTCTATTCGTTCAGTTCTTCTCGCGCTCGGGCTTCTACCTTTTGGAAATCCTCGCGTGCCTCTTTCAATCGAGCCTCAAGAATCTGTTCTGCCTCATCGGCAGTAAGACTACACATCTCAGACGGATGGGTAGCCCTTTCATCTACGGTGGCAAGAATAAACCTCTCCTCGAATCCCTTTCCTCGTGTACTCCCTATGCAACTCTCGAAGATCTCGATCTTGCGTTGCGCCGAAGCCAGGTCGTCGATTGTTGTTTTGCTCAGTCCCATGATGGATCCTTTCTGGTCTCGTCAGTAGCGGGAAAACCGCCAGACGCCCCGGAGGGCCGTTCGATCTATCCCTTGTACCATTTCGAGGCCGGCGCAAACGAGGCCTGGCCGTACTGGATCTCGTACCAGTACGGCGGAGCGGTCAAGCCGCTATAGGTCTCGACTTCCTCGCCTAGGCTCCCTACTACCGTGCTCTGTAGGAAGAGCCCGTGGCCCATGCTATAATCTTCCTTCTCCCAGTCCCACCGCAGGGCCTCGAACTCCGGGACTCCCGCTATGGCCTTCCGTGCGGCCGACTCGCGCCGCGTGCGACCCTTCACGATCCCGATGGCGTAAGGATTGCTCACCCCGTAGTGGCCGCAGAAGTAATCGGACTGGGAATCTGAATCGTCGCGGTAGGCTCTGATCGTCAGGAGCATCTCGCCGTCGCCGGCCGTGATTATCTTCTCATCGCCACCGAGTTCCGCATTCCATCGGTCGAGTTCTTTCTGATCCGCTTCTACCCTGGCTCTCAACTGCTGGGTCTCCACCTGGGCGACTTGGCACCGTCCGTCCGGCATCGGGATAGAATCGTCGAGGAGTTCGAAGCGATGCCCTGGTCCCTGGAAATCTGACTGCGTTATATCCCGGAAGATTCTCCCGTCATCTATGAGAATCGTTAGGCTTGGGCCTGTCCAACGGGTGCGCTCTGAAACAAACGCGACGGTTCCTATACCTTCCGCGTTGCACTGGCCTTCCGTATACCTGATGCGGCGGCCTGGCGTGATTCTCTGCTCGTTTATCTCGAGGGCTTCTATCGTGTGGATCGTTGCGGTCGTCATCTTGGTCGTCTACCTTTCCGGTCGGTCTTGGGGCCTTCCCTCTCCCCGTCTGATTCAAATACTACCCCAACCCGCGCCCCACTGTAAAGGAAAAAGATACGCCAAAAGTGTTTTATTTTTCAAGCGCCAAAACCCCGTAAACATTAGGCGAAACAGCCTTTTCGACCCTCCCGCGAAATCATACCTGTTTTATTTTCTCAAATTCTCCCCCCGAAAGCGCCCTTTTTCGACTCCACCCGGGCGCTGCCGGTGGGGGACGAAAACCGACCCGATTAGGCCTCGCTTTACCCCTACCAAAACCCCTCCCTTTTCGCCGATATTTCTCCCCCACTTGGCGGCGCGGGGCGGCGAGATCCCACCCCCTTTCTACCCCTTTTCGCCCCAATATCGACCAGAAAAATACGCCATATCTGTTGTATAAGATAAGTGTCCGCACACTTTCGAAGTGTCCGTACACTTTATTCCGCGTCTTTGAATCGAAAGTGTCCGCACACTTTCCATTGTAGGAGTGGCAGAATTCCGCAACTACCCTAAGCCCTGAGTTGCCAACGATGTCCATTTTTTCTCGTACACCGGCTGTCTACAAAAGTGTCCGGACATAATCGCGAAGTTCGGGAAAGTGTCCGGACACCCCTCTCCTAGTCTCTAGACCACCAAGAAACTGAATAATCTAGGAGAATAGGAGAGGGGTGTCCGGACACTTTTGTTTTATCGCCAGAAGTGTCCGCACACTTTTTCTTCTTGACTCCGATCGTGCCTCAGTGGTAGTCGTAGAATCAGTGGGTAGGAGAGCGCAGCCGCGGTCCTGCGAACGAGTCACGTCGGGGACCAGTCCAACCCCGTCGTTTCCTCGAAGATCCTCTCGGCCTGGACCGCCTGAGATTTTCCCTTTGTAGGAATCTATTACGCCGCGGCTGCGCAGCCCACATCCTGGATTGAAAGCGGACCGATGCCCAACCCGACTTCGCTGGATGATTTGCAACCTGCCCCTTACAACCCCCGCAAGATCTCTCCGATTGCTCGAGAGGGATTAAAAGCCTCCGTTGCGAAATTCGGGGACATCTCTGGGATTGTTTGGAACTCCCTCTCAGGACACCTTGTTTCAGGACATCAGCGGGTAGAGGTACTAAAGAGGCTTCACGGGACCTGGGAAATAGACCCTCCGGGAATTCGCGTGGGTGAAGAATTTTTCGAGATCCGCGTAGTGGAGTGGGACGAAGCAACAGAGCAGGCCGCAAATATCTCCGCCAATAACCAGAAGATATCGGGGGCCTTTACGAGCGACCTTCCGGATATTCTCGATGGTCTCAAAACCTTCGACGCCTTCGACGACCTACGCCTCGCGGATATCCTCCCAGAGGATATCGACTACGAAGAGGCTTGGAATGGAATGCCCGAGTTCGTCCAGAAGAACAAAGAGCCGATACGTACCCTCCACGTTCACTTTTTCGAGACTCAGCACGTCGACGAATTCGTCCGGCTACTCGGCCAGACGATAACAGATAAAACCAAGTGTATGTATTTCCCCGAGATTACGAGGCACGTCCAGAACAAGACGGAGTACCACGATGGGGCGAGCGGGGGAGACGGTGGCGCCGAACCGCCCCCGGAAGAGCCGGGGGTATAGCGAATGATTCCCCGCTACCCGGTCTATATTCCATCCTATCGTCGGCACGAGACCCCTCTAACAATTAAGACTCTCGAGGAAATGGGGGTTCGTTATTCCTTAGTCGTAGAGGAAGACCAGGTCGATCAATACGAGGCTATTTCGAACCCTTCTCTCCGGACGACTATCGTCCTTCCTTTTACAGGTCGCGGGTTAGTTCCTACTCGGAACTTTATCTGGGACCATGCCCTTAAGTCTGGCGCTCCACGGTTCTGGACCTTCGACGATAATATCTCTTGTTTCTATCGGGTAAACAATAACCGTAGGATCCGGGTAATAAGCCCGGCACCTCTTTGCGCGTTAGAGGACTTTGTCGACCGCTATGAGAACGTTCCCGTCGCAGGCTTCCAATACGCGATGTTTGCCTTTGACCGGACAGCCTATCCGCCTTTTGTCGTTAACCGCCGAGTCTATTCTAATATGCTAATTCAGTCAGATGCGTGCGACCCGAGTGGGGAGCCCTATAGGAATCGTGGGGTCTATAACGACGATACGGACTTATGTCTCCGGATTATGACGGACGGTCTATGTACAATTCTCTTTAACGCGTTCCTAGTCCAAAAAAAAGCGACGATGACCGTAAAGGGGGGAATGACCGGACTTTACGAGGGCGACGGACGATATAAGATGGCTAAGGAACTTCAGGCTAGGTTTCCGGAGATTACGGGTATCGTACGGAGGTGGGGGCGCTGGCAGCACAGCGTAGACTATCGACGGTTCAAGGGGAATCGCCTTATAAAAAAGAAGGGCCTTACGATCCAGAAGGGAACGAATAACTACGGGATGGTCTTAAAGGCTCTCGAGGAGGGTAGCCCGTGACAAGTTCTCTCGCGCAGAACCTTCCTATCGCTATTAGGCGTGAGGCTGTCTCTCGGCTTCGTATTCGTGGTCTTTCTGTTCGCGATATCTCTATCGCGCTTGCACAACTGAAACCGAACCCTATCGTCTCGAAGTCCGGCAAGCCAATCGGCAAGACAACGATCCATACCGATATTCAAGCGATCGAGGAGGGCTGGCGCGAGGCCGCACAGCAGCACGCCGACGTATTCATGTCCAGGCAACTGGCCACCCTGTACGAGGTCGAGCGATCGGCCTGGGCAAAGCAAGACCACAAACTCGTCCTCGAGACCCACGACCGCATCGCGAAACTCCTCGGCCTAAACGCCCCGACCGAGATCCGTACCGAGCAGCACTTCACGCGCGACCCCCACGCCCTAAGCGACGACCAGATAATGCAGATCATAGACCACTTCGACGCGCAGCCCAAGCAGATCGCCTGCGAGGAACTCCCGGCGCCAGGCGGAAACGGATCGAATGGAAATGGCCACAACGGCACACCAGCAACTTACCCCGACCTGCAGGCAGGACTGGGAGAAACTCCTCACGCAGCGCCAAGCGGCGAGGACGAACCTGCTTGACTTCATGCGGTTCGTGTGGTGGATGCCCCACCCGCTCGACGTCGGGATCCACACCCGGATCACGGCCGCGCGTATCTCGAAGGCTATCGACGACTACAACCGCGGGATCTCCACCTACCTCATAATCCAGATGCCCTTTCGACACGGCAAGAGCGATCTTGTTTCACGTGCAACGCCGGCCTACTTCCTCGGCAAGCATCCCTCGGCCGACCTGATCCTGACAGGTTACGGCGCAGACCTAATCCACGGCTTCTCGCGCGATGCCAAGCGGATCATCGAATCGCGGCCGTACCATGGCGTCTTCCCCAACCTACGCCCCTCGCAACTCGGCAAGAATACCGAGGCCAAGTGGCAGGTCGACCTTCATCAGGAGGATGGGACCTGGTCCCCAGCGTCGGGGATCGTTACGGCGACCGGCCTCGGTGGCGGCCTGACAGGGTCCGGATTCGCCTACGGCAGCGTCGACGACTATTGCAAAGAGCGCGAGGAGGCCGAGAGCGAGGTCTACCGAAACAAGTGCTGGGACGCCTTTACTAACAGTTTCCTGACCCGCGCGGGCCCGACGTGCATCGTGATCGTAACGGCCACGCGCTGGCACGAGGACGACCTGGTCGGCCGCATCGATGTCAAGATGGGCGAGGATCCCCTGTTCCCGAGATTCGAGACCCTTACCTTCCCGGCCCGGGGTGGCGGAATAGCATCAGGCCTTCCGATCGAATACCCGACGCAATTCCTATTCGAGTCCAGGTTCTCCCCCCGATGGTATCTTGGGCAATACGCCCAGCTCGGCAACTACGCGTCGGCCGGCCTGATGGACTGCCGCCCGACCGCGCGCTCTGGGAACATCTTCAATCCCGAGAACATCCAGATTATTCCCGAGGCCGAGTTCCCTCGGTGTCGCTACGTACGATTCTGGGACCTGGCGTCGACCGAGAAAGAACGCGCCGGCCAGAACCCCGACTTCACAGCGGGCGGACTCGTCGGGCTAACCTACGACGATCACGATGTCCCGTCTGTCTGGCTTAGGCACGTCTCGGCCGGGCAGTGGGGCGCTACGAAGCGGGACGCCATGATCCGGATGCGGTCGACGATCGATGGCCCAGGCGTTCCCGTTATCATGGAGGCAAACGGCGCATATAAAGACGCTGTCGAATACGTAAAGAAGGGCCTAAAAGAGAGCGGTGTCGAAGGCCTTGAGGGCAAGGCTATCGTGAAAGGGATCACCGTACAAAGCGACAAGGTCGTCCGAGCCAGTACACTTGAGCCTGTTTTCGAGGCACGGAATATCTACTTCGCGCGCGGCGAATGGAACGCCCTTGCCATCCGTCAACTACGGGAATTCCCGACCGGAAGTCACGACGATATCGTCGACGCGCTGTCGGGCGGCTATAACTATTTGTGCGGAAAGATGAAAAAAGGTGTTGTGAAAGACCCCCTCGCGGGTGTAGGGATTTTCTAAAGGCGCCGCATAGCGCCACGGATCGACAGGATCGATATGCCGCCCCTCAACCTAACGAATACCCATGAAGATTACACGAAGACCGAAGAGGTTCGTATCAAGAGCCGCGACCTGTTCGAGGGTTCGGAAGAGGTTAAGGCGAAGACGAAGACCTACCTCTTCCAGGGCGTGAACGAGGGCGATGATCAATACACGAACCGCCTGAAACGCGCCGCCCTCGATCCATTCGCTGAGAAGATTATCAAGGCTCGTCACTCCCTAATATTCTCGAAAGAGCACGAACGTACCCTCCCGGCGACCCTCAAGAAATTCGAAAACGACGTCGACAACTGCCGTACCCCCGCCGAAGCATTTTTCTCCGACCTCAATATCGATTCGCAGGTCGACGGTATCGCCTGGGTGCTGATCGATATGCCTAAGCCCCCTATAGACGAGAGCGGGGAGCCGATAGAATTAGATAACGCTCGGCAAGAAGAAGAAGCTGGCCAACGCCCCTATTTCACACAGATAGCCGCGGCCGACGTCCTTGATTGGGCGGTCGACGATGACAACGAACTCATCTGGGCCGTCGTTCGAGGCACCAGGTTTAAGGAAGACGTTTCGCAAGGGTGGGGCCAGACGCGAACGATTAAGACGACTTGGACGGTCTGGACAACGGCGGAATGGATAAAGTACGAAGAGTCGGAAGAACCGGCTAAGGGGAAGAAAGCGACAGAGAGATACTCGATAGTCGATCGGGGGGAACATAACCTCGGCACCGTTCCCCTGGTCCCCATCCTGGGCGTCAAGTATACGAAATTCTCAGGATGGTCGGTCACGAAGAAAGTCAACGACCATATCATCCTGCTCTACAATAAAGAATCCGATCTCGACCACTTCGAAGAACTTGCTGCGCACCCGATCCCCTACGTGATCTCGTCAGAGAAGCCCGACCTGCTTGACGCGGGCAAGGGTATCTGGATCCCAGTAGGCGATGGCGGCGAGAAGGTAGATATTGGGATGCTCGAGCCGACCGGTAAGGGCTTCGAGTCCGCCCGCCTGTCGATGGCCGACCTCCGGTTCCGTATCCTGTCGATCGCCCTCTCGCAATCGAAGCGGGAGACCGCGCAGGTAGAATCGGCCGACGCGCAGCGCGAGGACCGTCGAATTTTCTCATCGTCCCTAAAGACCACCTCTCGCAACGCAGAGAAGGGCGAACAGCGCTGCTGGGAGATAATGGCCCTGTGGATTAAAGAGCCCGGTACCATCAAGATCACCTACAACCGCGACTTCGACGACCGTATGATCGAGGCCGCCATGTTGAAAGAATTCTCGACCCTCGTGGCCGAGGAGAACCTAACCTCAGAAACATTCCTCCGCATCCTAAAGAGCGTCGAGGTCCTGCCGTCCTGGGTGGATGTGGATGAAGAGATAGCGAAACTTAAAGCAATAAGCGCCAACTCGGCGTCGTCGGTTCTCAGTACGTTGCACGCGGAAGAGCAGCGTGAGCAGGGTGGCTCGTCTGGGAATGACGGAACAGAGGACGAATAACAACGGGCCTGTCCCGGGGGCTAACGGAAGCCCTTAATTCCGGCGCGAGGTAACGAGCCTCGCAAAAAACTCTCGGATTGCCAACGCACGGCCTCGTAGTGCGGACGGAGCGATACCATGCCAAAGTTTACGATGAACGATGAAGGGCAACTTGTAGGTGAAGACGGAAAGCCATTCCAAGTCGACGGTGAAGCCGTTACGGTCGAGGGAGTCAAGACGCAGGCTACATTCGATCACGAACTTCAGAATCGCATAGGCCGCGAGACAAAGAAGGTCGATGATCTTAAAGCGCAGATTGCAACCCTCGACAAGCAGACGGAAAAAAGCGCCGAGATGGAGGGCGTCATTACGAGTCTTCGCACTCAACTCGAAGAAGCAAACACCGAGAAGAATGCAGCCGAACAGGCGGCTACCGCAAAGACAGCAGAGCAGAACAAGAAACTCCTCGATCGCGCCGAGAAAGCCGAGGGATCGTTCGCAGACCTTTCTACCAAATATGCACGGGAGAAACTGGAACGATCAATCATAGGCGTAGCAGGAGACACCTTTATCAATCCGGTAGTGGATATCGCCCCCCGCCTGGCAAACGCGCACAAGCGCGAGCCTCTGGTCGGCGCTGACGGCAAGCAAATTGAGGGACAATTTCAAGACCTCTTCGAGGTCGGAGTTGCAAACGAAGAGGGGGAGAGAACCCCTCAATACGTTCCTCTCGATAAGGCTATCGCCGAACTCGCAACCGATCCAGCGTTCGCACACTACAGGCGCGGTACCGGGGCCAGCGGAGCGGGAACCCAGATAGGGAATAAGACCCCGCCCGGCACAATGAAACGGAGTCAACTCAAAGGACCAGCGGGGCACGTGGCGTTTATCAAACAATATGGCGAAGACGCCTATGCAGCCCTGGCCGTCTGACTCCGGAACCTAAATAGACAGGGGAGTACATATCATGGCAATCGGAAAAGGCAGTGATTTTCAGATCTACGAGCCCGAATTTTATGGCGGGCAAGTGGAGGTCTACGCGCAGAATCTCGGGCTCTTCGGGTCCGGATCCAATGGCGCTGTGGTGATGGAGAGTAGGCTAGTACAGGGTGACTTCGAGAAGGAATCTTTCAACGAGAACCTCGTTGATGTTATCACTCGGAGGGATCTTGACTCCGTCGCACCCGTTGACGACACGGCAATGACGCAGGGCGAAGAGGTTGGCGTGAAGATCAACAAGAAGGCCGGTCCTATCGCGCACACCAAGAATGCCTGGCGTAAGATCGGTTCGACTCCGCAGGAGATGTCCTTCGTTCTCGGGCAGATGCTCGCCGTCGCGAAACTCCGAGTTCAGGTGAATACGGCGGTCCTCGCGATAGTGGCAGCCCTCGAAGGCCAGTCCGATCTGATCTACGACGGGTCGGCGGGCACCCTTACGCACGGCGTGCTCAATAGCGGCAACGCCCTTATGGGAGACGCCTCCGGCAGAATCATTGCGTACGTAATGCACTCGAAGCCCTGGCACGATCTAATCGGACAAGCAATAACCGACAAGATCGTCGACGTGGCAAGCATCGCGATCCACAATGGTATCACAGCAACTCTCGGTCGCCCTGTAATCGTTCTCGATGTTCCAGCATTGTTCGACGCGAATGGAACGGCGACGGATACCTACAACACGATCGCCCTTGTCGCCGGCGCGTGCGAGATCACGGAGTCCGAGGAAGAGGATGTAATCTTCGAAGACGTGTCCGGCAAGGAACAGATTGCCGCGCGCTTCCAGTCGGAATTCGCGTTCAATATCCGCCAGAAGGGTTTCGCGTGGGATATCGCGAACGGCGGAGCGAACCCGACCGATGGAGCGCTCGGGACCACGACGAACTGGGACAAAGCACGAGCCGATGATAAGGATCTCACCGGCGTGCTTATTGTCACGCAGTAGCGTTAGTGCGTCGGGATCGACTATGCGGAAGAGCCCCAGAGGGCCTTCATCCCAGGGTTGATTCCGGCGCACCCTTTCGCACGAATACGCATGCTTTCGCATGTCTCACGACTACGCTCTACGGAGGAACATAATGCGCCCCCTTTGTTATATCCGAAATCAGAAGCCAGACCAGAAGACCCGCCCCGCATTGGCGGCGTTAGAAGCCCACGGTATCAAGCCAAGATTCTCTAACGCGAAATACTTCAAGACTTCAGGCTCCGAGGTATGCTCCGGGGTAATCGTTTCTGTCGAAGAGCCCTATCTCAGCGCAATATCCAGAACGTACCTTCGCAGTAAAACCCCGCGCGTCGTCCTCGTGGTCAACGGGGGCCGGGCGTCGTTTGCGCACAAGATGAACGAGCAGATGCCTATCGAAGACGCAGTGGAGATGCTCGTCAGGTATACGGAAAACGTCAACCCGATGGACGATTCGATCTCGGACGACATCCTCATCGAAAGCACTATGCAGCCGGACGAACTCCAGGCGAAAGCCTTCGAGGCCGAGATCGACGGTCTCGCTACTGAGAACACCGAACTCCGGGTTCAACTGAACGAGATGATGATTAAAATGGAGGCCATGCAGACCGCTATCCAGGAGATCGAGAAGGCCCCGGCCGTGACGGTCCCATACGTAAAATCGGATCCGAAGCCTAACGCCGGCAAGTCCCCCACACCGAGAGTGAGGAAATAGCCCAATGTCGTTCAAGGACAGTCTGGGCCTCGGGTTTCCTATCAGAGATAATATGTGGCAAGGCGAGCGCTGCTTCCTAATTGGGGGCGGCGCTTCTCTTGTAGGGTTCGACTTCTCGAAACTCGAGGGCGAACGGACCATCGGTATCAACCGCGTCTGTGAACTCTTCGAGCCCGATATCCTTCTCATGGCAGACGTCCGACTCATCAAATGGGCGATTAGCACCTGCGAGTTCGGCCAGGAGGGCAGGGCGGCCTTCGACAGCCAACCCCGAAAGATTCTGGTCGGTTCGACCGAGGATGGCCAGGCCCCGGGCGGAGTCCGATCGATTAGGGAATTCAACCCCAACGGCGCCGGTGATGGGAGCTACCTGTCGCCCAGCCTATACGAGGGGCTGGCTCTCAAGGGCAACACGGGGATCGCCGCTCTAAACCTCGCTCTGTGCCTTGGCGCTACCACGATCTACCTCTTAGGCTTCGACGGCGATAATACACACTTCCACGACGGCTATCCTATCCCCTCTGTCGAATCGGCCCCAGCCAATTTCCGGTCGTCCTTTTCAAACGTCGCGACCGAGGCGCGCAAACGGGCCAAGATCGTGAACCTATCCCCAACGTCCAAGATCGACGCTTTCGATTTCGAGAAATTCGAGGACGTCGGCCGGCCGATCCTTCCACCTATCGCCTTCCATGGTTTCCAGGGGTTCGGGGACAATATCTACTGCCTCGGGGTAATGCGAGCCCTGTGTAAACTTCACGAATGCGTCTACCTATCGACGCCCATCCCCGAAATCTTCTGGGACATCCCGAACCTCTTCACGACCCGGCCTAAGATGCTACTCCGGACGCAGACGGAGCACGCGGAGAAGCAGCCCGAGGTTACATGGTCCAACATCCCGCACGACGCCCAGGTTCGACGGATGGACCACTACCTGCAGGACGAAAGGCGGACGGTCCTAGATGTCCTCGCCACGCCCCTTGAGAAGGGAGCCTCGCTCGACGTCCACCTGGCTATTCGCAGGGAGTGGGAAGAGGCCGCTCGCGCGGTCCTCGAGCCGACCGATAAGAAGGTCTGCCTGATTCGCTGCCCAACCGAGCGGACCGAGTGGGACCAGGGCGCGCGCAATCCCGAGCCCCACCATATCCAGAACATCGTCGACCGATTCGGGGACCAGTTCCATTTCGTATCGGTATCGCACAACAAGACCGGCGAGGAATGGTTTCTCCAAGAGCCCCGCGGAATCGACCAGGCATTCCACTTCGGCGAACTTCCCCTCACGACAATCTTCGGCCTGGCCTCGATCGCCGACATGATCGTCTCCCCGCCCGGGTACATGCTTCCCCTCGGCCTCGCGGTCGAGACGAAGACCTTTATCGTCTTCGGTGGCCTTATTCCTCCCTGGCGCCTGGTCGACGAACGCCAGAACATGCACCTCTTCCGGTGCGCAGCCCCAGACCCATTCGACGGGAGCAACAAGTACATGCCAGACGAGAAGGTCACGGAAACCTTCGGGAAATTCATCGACGCCGATGGCTTTGATCGAAGCACGATCCTAGTCGCTGCCGGCATCGGCGACATTCACTGGGCCGCGACGAAGTTCGAGGGGTACAAGAAGGTGCACGGTATAGAATGCCTCACGGTCGAGACCTTTGCCGACTCCCGCCACGCTTACTCCCTGGAATTCCTTGAGATGATCGAATGCGTCGACGTCGTTCGGCGCCGATCCCGTCCGAACCCGATGCTCCTGGGTGGCGCACCGATCAAGAACGAGGCCCTGACCGGTGGGACAATCTTCGAGATGAATACCGCCCTCGAGCAGGGGAACAATATCCAGGACGTCCTACCCGAGTACGGTACGAACTTCGACTACGAGGTCGCTATCAAACCCGAAGACCGTATCCAGGCGAAGCGGTTCAAAGAGCAGCAAGGCGGCGTCCTGAATCTCATCTATACGAGCGGCGACGTCACGAATAACGCTTGGAAGGGATGGACGCCCGAGAGATGGTATCGGTACGCTACGATGGTCCACCAGAGAGCCGGAACTCCGGTCGTTCTCCTGGGGGCCGCACACGATAGCGACCTTGGCCTTAAGATAGCCGAACTCGACGCAGGTAATGGGGTCGTCCGGAACCTCGTAGGCGACACGACCGTCAGCCAGGTCCTATCGTACATTGAGGCCGCCGATTCGTTCGTCAGTTTCCCGTCAGGGCTCGCCATCCTCGCAACGAAACTCAAGACCCCGGTCTTCATGTTCTGGCCGCGCGGGCGGTGGACGCCGGCGTTCCGCACGGACTGGGTCGACCCGGCCTTCCTTGAATCCAATCGATACTTTCACGCCGACTTCGGGACGGTCGAGGCAGAGCCCGAGGTCGTCTTCGCAGCCATGAAGAGATTCATCAAAGAGGCGGTGCCGGCATGAAGTTCTGGGTTGCGCAACAACGTCCTCTTTTTCAAGCGGCACTCGTAGACGACGGCAAGGTCATGCGAGAAATTCCTTTACGTAGTCCGCAGACGGTCGCGAGGCGCGTCGATGTTATCGGCGAATGTGGGAACGACCTCGGAGTCCTTCAGACAGCATCGCTCGAACTCTGGACACGTGATGGCTTGCAATGCCTAAAACACTTCTACAGCCCCCTAATCCATGAGCCGCACTCGATAAGTCTCTGGAACAAAAACGAGTTCCTGATCCTATCGACGGGGCTGGAACTCTTCTTCACGATGGACATGGAGGGAAATATCACGTGGGAATTCTGGGCGTACAAGCATGGAATCGGTGGACGCAACGAATATTTCGACCGAGACGACTGGGCGTCTCGACAACTAAGTGGCCTACAATATATGCCGTTTCCCAGCAAGGCATCTCACTTCAACTCTGTTTTCCGGGTAGAGGATCGCATTCTTACCTCAGCACTTAAGACTGGCAAGATTTACGAGATCAAGCCCCATTCGGACTGGTTCAAAGAGATTTATCAGACAGAATGCCACGGAGTCCACTCCCCGATCTATACGAGCGACGGGATTCTCTTCGGCACCGAGAAAGGGCTCGTCTTGTTCGACGGCTCTCGCGAACACTACTTCGCCGAAGATATAAACTGGCCGAAATATCTCAGGCAACTTGAAGACGGCCGCTATGCCGTCACGCACGAGGCCGGCCTAAGTATTCTCGACAAGAACTTCCATCAAGATGCATTCTTCCCTTTGCCGAGGCCGTTCCATTTCGCGTTCCTGGAAGAATAGGAGAACTTATGAGATTCTGGACTTCCCTACAAGACCCACGCTTCCAGGCCGTTCTCGTCGAGGACGGCGCAATGGTTCGCAGGATTCCCCTCTCCGCGCCGAAGACTATCGCGAGGAGGGTCGGCATCGTCTCGGAATACAACGACTCCTTAGCTATTCTCAGGGCTGGCAGTTTCGAACTCTGGACGCGCGACGGCCTCCAATGCGAGACCAGTTTCTACAGCCCGAAGATTCACGCCCCGCACGGCATGATGCAATGGGGCGACGAGGTTCTCGTTCTGTCGTCAGGACTCGAATTGTTCTTCACGATGAATATCGAGGGCGAGATATCGTGGGAATTCTGGGCGCACGAAAACGGCATCGGCGGGAAGAACCCGTATTACTTCTCCGACGAATGGGAAATACTCCACCTGACCGGACTGAACTACGCGGCACCGGCAGCGACAGCCGGATACTTCAATTCGATGTCGAAATGGGGGGAGAAGATCGTCGTCGGTTCGCTTCGGAAGAATACGATATTCGCCCTCGAGCCTGGGACGCAGAACGTGGAGGTCTTGCATAAGACGGAACGGAACGGCCTACACTCCCCGATAGTAACCGACCTAGGCATCGTCTTCGGCCTCGAGAAGGGGATCGCCCTCTACGACGGATCGACCGAGCACGTATTCGCAGAGGAACTATCCTGGGTGAAGTACATCCGGGAGTCGGGAGACGGTCGCTACTTCGCCACGCACGAGACGGGGCTTTCTACCCTGAACGCGGACTTCGAAGAGATCGCGCGTGTAGCGCTCCCGAGACCATTCCGGTTCGCATTCCTGGAAGAATGAAAGGCTTTTCGTATGGCTATCGCAGAAGTCAACTCCGATTTCAAGGCCCTGCTCGAGTGGGACGACCGCGGGTGGGGCGTTCTCTTCGCCGACCCCATCGACTACGGGAAACCCTACTTCGAGAACTACGTCGCGCTCGGTAAGACCGAGATGGGAAAACGGATCGCGAAATTCCGCAGCCTGCTCGTGAGTAAATTCACGCATGGGCGCGTTCTGGACTTCGGTAGCGGCGCCGGCACGTTCATCGATGAGCACGGCTACGCAGTAGGCTACGACATCTGCCCCGACGCCATGCGGTGGCTGCTCGAGCGAGGCCTATACGTAAACCCCTTCAAGGGCGATGTGGAAGTCGACGGAGTCTGCTTCTGGGATTCCCTCGAGCATCTCGCGGATCCCGACGTCGTAATCAAGAACCTGCACGTCGAGTACCTGTTCATTTCGATGCCGATCTTCAAGGACCGCGCGCACGCCGTGGCCTCGAAGCACTTCAAGCCCGGCGAGCATCTTTGGTACTGGACGAAGACCGGCCTCGCCGAATACCTTCGCCGCGTCGGGTATACATGCCTGGACGTCTTCTACGACGAGACCGAGTTAGGCCGGGAAGATGTCACGACCTTTGTATTCAGGAGGAAACAGAAATGACTCTGCAACCTGCATGGCTATCCGTTACCGAGGCGAATACGTATTTCGAGACACGTATCGACGGAGCGGAATTCTGGGTCACGGGCCTAACGAAGGCCGACGAGATCCTACTCTCGCAGCGAGATATAGAACTCTCCAGCGCCTTCGACTTCGACGACCTTCTCGACGGGGAAGACCTGATCGAGGCGAACGTGACCGACGAACTCAAGGCGGCCGTCTGTGAACAGATCCTTTTCCGGCTCAAAGAGCCAAGCGCCGAGAAGAGAATGCACCTGATGTCGATGGGGGTACGCGATACGAAGGTCGTCGGGGAGCGTTGGGTCAAGGGAGTATCGGCCGTTACGATCGCTCCGCGTGCCCTCCCTTACCTTGCGGCGTTTCGTAGCGGCGGCGAAAGTACAATTGAATGGACACGATAGGAGAAGCTATGTCCGGCGAGACCTTTCAAGAATCCGTCCTCCAAGAATTGCGCGGGATCCGTGTCGCCCTCGAGACTCCGCGACAGAAGAAGACTTTCTCCCTACAGAAATGCATCAAGCCGAAGCCGCAGCCGTCTGCCCCTGGACTCGGGACCGGGATCAGGACCGAAAACTACCTGTGGAAGCATCTCCCGGATGGTGCATGGAAGGGCCAACAATGCATTATCGTCGGGGGCGGACCGTCGCTAAGGAATTTCAACTGGGACCTACTCGAGGGCGAGACCGTGATCGCCATCAACCGGGCCTTCGAAATGTGCGACCCGACAATCTCCTTCGCCATGGATCATCAATGGTGGGGGTGGACAGAAATAGGTAGGTTCGGCAAGGATATAGCCCATCGGTACCGAACAATGAAGGGCTACAAGGTCATGCTGAACTCTATGATGGAGAACGCATGGGTCAGGTACCCGAGAGACATCTACACGGTAGACCCATGGCACGGCAACGCCTCCGTTACGCTATCGAATAACGATGGCGTCGGCCTGGGCGGGCCCCAAGGTACCGGGCCACAGAACAACTCCGGATTCGCGGCCGTAAATCTTGCTTTGAACCTGGGCGCGACGAAGATCTACCTCCTCGGGTTCGACATGAAGGGCGACGGCCAGGGGCGACAGGTCTGGTGGCACGACGGATACCCCTCGCTTCAATCTGAGCGGGTCTATGCTGAATTCCGTAAGGCCTTCACGGACGCGGCCCCCCTTATGCTCCAGCGGGCCGACATCATCAACCTAACTCCGGACTCGGCCTTGGAGTGCTTTCCCTTCGGGGAGATGCCCCACGTCGCAACGATGGATAAATAGCAATGGCATTCCCTACCAAAAAAGACCAGATCATCGTCGAGACCTACACGCAGGCGCGGGTCACGGAACTCGTGCGCCTGTACTCGCTCGCAGAGGATCGCCTGGTGGCGCAGATAGCGAGGGCGTCAACTACGAAGTGGCAACGCGCCCGGGCCCAGGCCTACCTTACGCAGATCAATACGATCATTGACGACCTGAACCGGAACGGCAGGGCGTGGGCGAAGAAGACCTCGGAAGGGGTCTACATCCGGAAGGCCGAATTCGTATCGCAGCAGTTCGGGAAGGGCAAGAAGGGATACCTGGCCTTCGGGAACCAGATCCACCAGACGACGATCAATATCCTTGCCGACGACATTACCCTCGACCTCGTAACGGCGAACGAATCTATGCGGCGCCAGAGCCGTCGATTCCTTCGCCGGATGCAGGTCGCGCAGACCGCGGACATCGCGGCGACTGAGGCTATCGCTATCCAACAGGCGACGGGTAGCACGGTCGCGACGGTCGCGAAGGACGTCCTGGCAGGACTTCAAGGCCAGCTCCTCGATGGGAAACTGATTCTGATAAACGGCCGGCACTACAACGCGACGGCCTACTCGAGGCTGGTCGCCAATACGAGAACGTCCGAGGTGGCCTCACAGGCTACGATCAACACAACGCTGCGCATGGGCGGGGATCTCGTCAAGGTCTCGACGCATACGACCCCTGACGATATCTGCCGGGATTTCCAGGGTAGGATCTACTCCCTACGAGGCGGCGACCCTCGATTCCCGAAAGCTACGCAACTGCCCCCGTTCCACCCGAACTGTGGCCATACGATCTTCCCGATCACTGAACCCATGCTCGAGGAGGAGAGCCCGGAACGCTTAGCAGAGCTCTCGGCATTCAGCAAATCGAAGGTTCCGACAGAGACGACGAAGGAATTCCGCAAGGCACTCAAAGCCGCGGCATAGGAGGAGATCATGGTCTCCCTGATGGATACATATCTCAACAAATCGGCGGTCCTCCTGGTGTGGGCCGGGTCCGATACATATGACACGCCCAACGATCCGACCGAGGTGGATGTCAAAATAAAGGTTGACTGGAAAGACCATGTTGTGAGAGACGAAAAAGGGGAAGATATCGTTGCCACGGGGAAAGTAACGATCGGGCAGCGGTCTCCCGAGATCACCCTTAAGGACAAACTCCGGATTACTGGCGTCGTGCATCAGATCCTAAAGACTACCGAAATCACCGACTTCGACGTCGAACACATCATGATGGATATCGTATAATGCCAACCGGTTTCGCCCTCAATACCGACCCCGTAGACCGCCTTCTCAAGAGGTACGAGATACGGAATATCAAAGCCCCTCTCACCGATGGGCTCGAACAGGCAGGCCACGCTATCGTGCGTGACGCTATCGAGGTCTCCCCGACCGTACCGATCGACCTGAGTGGGCGGAAGGGTTCTACCCGGGGCGCACTACGAAGATCGTGGTCGGTTCACGTCGATCCCCAAGGGCGATTCGTAGCGGTTTCATTCAACATGCCCTACGCCGCGCGTTGGCACGAGACCGAAGAGGATATCCAGTGGACCGAGCCCACGGCCGGGGCGAAGTACCTCGAATTCAAACTCGCTCGATTCCGTACGAAATACATGGGGATCGTAGGAAACGTCCTAAGCGAGGGCCTTAGATGATCGAAGAACTCGCCACTTTTATTGCTACCAACGTCCCGCTTGTCTTAGGGGAAACGATCTTTATGGAGGCCAGGCCGAAAGACGCGCCGGCCGATTGCTCTATGGTGAAGCTCTCTCCAGGCGGGGACATGCCCGTCAGGCGGTCCGCAGGCATCGACGAACGGATTGTCCAGGTTATCACGAGGGGCACCGTGAAAAAAGCCACGAGGGACGCTGCATTCGCCATCTTCGACGTTCTACACGGACAGATCGGAATCAATCTTCCGGTCGTGACGGTAGGAGTCAATTATATCGTCAACACGATTAAAGGCGGCGAGCCGACGAGCATAGGGTTCGACAGCAACGGCCGCTTTGAATATTCCGCGAACTACACCCTGCTCATGCAAGACAACAACCTTTAGGAAGAGGGAGAAGAGCTATGCCAGATCAACAGTCTCCATGGAGAGACCTCGGCGGATGCGAAGTTGAACGTAACGGAGTGAGCCTCGGCGAGAATGTCCGAGCGTCGTTCCGTTCGTCTGACGACACTGCTGAGATCAAGACAGCCCGTGGCGGTACACAGCCAATCGACAGGGTATTCACTGGGAAAGAGGTTTCGCTTCAACTCGATATGACCAGGAATAGCTATGCCGAAATCGTAGCAGTAACGCCAGGGGGTAGTCTAAGCGGTAACGAAATGATAGTAACCGCAACAGTCGGGGTCTCGCAGCGAGCGAGTGCTGCGACCTACGTTGTTAAGCCTCTAGTTGCCGGTATCGCGAGCGTAGATCCAACTGAGTGGATTACGATTTTTATCGGCGGGGTAATGTCGGCTCTAGATCTACCATTCGATGCTGAAACGCAGCGAGAACACCAGGTCGTCATTTCGGGGTTCCCGGCGAATACGAGCGATATCGCTTCTGGCGGCCTGGCTGCCGGCTACCCGATCCGCTCGCTCTGGAAGGCCGGAAGCAACGCCTGAGTCCGGCAACAACCTACCGTAAGGAGAGACCGCAATGCCCACATGTAACCTTGACGATTTCGCCAAGAAGATGGAATCGATTAAATTCGTGCTGAAGGGGAAGACCTATAAAGTGAAGGCCGTAACCTTCGAAGGTATGGAGAAGGTCGCGAAAACAACCGAGGACGCCAAAACCGTACCGAAACAACTCGCCGCCCTAACAGGCGCTCCGATGGAAGACTTCGTCGGTAACGATGTGAGAATCCTCGGGAAAGCAATCGAATTCGTGATGGCCGAACTTACGAAGCAGATCCAGGGTAAATCGGGAAACCCTACCAAGGTCGGGAAAGCAAGATAGCCGCGATCCTCACGGCCTTCCCTTCTATCCCGATTGAATCCCTCGACGACGTTCGCACGTGCGCTTTCTGGTTCCGGTTGGCAATGATCGTCAGAGCACAGCGGCAGATCGATATGGCGGAATCCTCACGCATCGCGAGGACTTCCGATAGCGGCTACAAGACTGCGATGATGGGTCTCCGTAAGAAGGTGACCGATCTCGAAACGGGCCGCACTGCCGAAGACGATATCAAAGAGAACTGGGCCTGGATTAGGCGGCAAGGTGGAGGGTAATTATGCCTGGACCTGTTTTTTCGGTAGGCGGTATCGAAGGGAGACTCTCCCTCGAAAATAAGCAGTGGAGCGTAGCCGTCAAGAGCGCACAGAAGGACATGCTCGGCCTCGGCAAGGTGGCCGGGCTTCTCAATACCTCCATTAGGAAACTCGGGACCGGCTTCAAAGCAGTCAGCCGATCGGTTGTAAACTTCTCCCAAACAACCGGCAGACTCGCAGCCAGCATGAGCAGGATAGGGACGACGGCTGTCGTAGCTGGCGGCCTTATGCTCGGCGCCCTTGTCGGCCCCGTCAAGGCATACGCGGAATTCCAAACACAACTAAACTTTGTCAACACGATGCTCTCGGATCAGGCCGAGCATCTTCTCCCCGCTCTCGGCGACGAAATGTCGAAGATGGCCGTCGAGTTCGGTGAGGGTACGGCCAGCATCACGCGAGGCATGTTCGATATCCTGTCGGCCTCGGTCGACGTCAAGGATTCGATGGATGTTCTCCGGGTCTCTATGACGGCCGCGCGTGCCGGCTTCTCGAGTACGGCCGTAGCGGGTGACGCCATCACGACCATGCTCAATTCGTTTCAACTCGAGGCCAGCCGAGCTATGGACGTGAGCGATCTCCTATTCGCGATTGTTGCACGCGGAAAGACGACGTTTGAGCAACTCGGGCCTGCGATAGGCCGGGTCGCGTCTAGTGTAAAAGTTGCGAAGGTCGACATGGAGATCTTCGCCGCGACTATAGCCACAGTCACCCGGGGTGGGGTTAGCACACGAGAGGCAATTACAGGCCTACGGGCAATCTTGAAGTCTATCTCGTCGCCTGCGACAGACGCGGCGAAGGCGGCTGCGGAACTTGGGCTACGCCTTGACGCAACAAGTCTCGAAGGCCAAGGCTTGGTTAACGTTTTACAACAGTTAGAGGGCATCGACGTCACGACTCTTCGACGTCTCTTTCCGGAGGAAGAGGCATTCTCTGCGATAGCCGTCCTCCTCGGAGATATCCCCGGATTCCTCACGGATATCGATATCGCGACCAATAGGTCAGGGAAGACGATGGCGGCCTTTGAAAAGGCGGCGACGGGCGTAGCCTTTCAATTTGCCAGGGCCAAGGAGGGGGCGCTGCTAATCGCGCGTGCTATCGGCAAAACGTTAGCCCCCGCCACGGAAAGAATCGCGAACCTATTCGCGGACTGGGCGGCGAATAGTGATGCCCTATTCTCAGAAGAACGCATGAGACTGATCGGAACGATAACCTTTAACATAGTGAGAATGGGCGTTGCGTTAATAGGGGTCGGGGTCGCATTGAAATCGATTTCGATACTTCTCAAAATCGTTTCGTTCGCCACGAACAAGTGGCTCTTATCTCTCTCCGCGGTAGCAGTCGCTGGATTCATTCTTCACAAATCACTCCAGAAGGCGCTCGGCGAAGGATTTCTATCAGCAATGGTACTGACAGGTGCGTTCGATATTTTCGCGAAGTCGCTACGAATAACCTTGGCAACGGTCTTAGCAATAGGAAATGGCCTGGCCTTTATAGCCAGACGGCTACCCGGTAATATCGCTGAGAAGAGGGCCATCACTCCGATCACCAGTCAAATTTTCGCAGCGAAAAGAGAACGATTTCGGGCTGAACAATTTGGGACTGCGAAAGAGGAAGCAAAATGGGCCCTTAAAATCCTGCACCTAGAGCAGCAGCGGACCGAAGTAGCGAACCAATTTCGGTTAGATAAGGCCGCGGATCAAGACCTGTGGCGCAAACAGCAAAAACAGCTCCAAGCGATGGTTGACGGAAAATTTGACGCGGGCCTATCTTCAAAGTCTCTCTTCGGATTCGATGTCAGTAAAGAAATACAAAGCACTGTCCAAAGCGCGGTCGAAGGTCTCAAGGAAACGCTTGCGGAAGAGGCCCCGGCCATGAATGACGCCCTCCTTCTACTCTTCGACGCAGAGGCATTTGCCAGGGGTTGGGATACCGAGTCTAAAAAGTTATTCGACGCCTGGGAATCTCAGTTGGAAAAACGGAAGGACGTTCTTATAGATACGAACGACGAGGCCGGTGCGTCGTCTGAGGATCTGGAAACGAGCATCGAAGAATCAATGGAAGGGGCCTCGGACAGTATCGGATCTTTCGCGAGTGACACCGACAAGCATCTGAATAGTGTTATGGCAAAGTTTCAGGAGACGGCAGCATCTATTCGAGGATCGATGGAGTCGATCAAACTCCCGACGCTACCTGGCGAGACGTCGGGTTCCAGCGCTCCGGAAGGGGCTGCCCCGATTACGAGCTCCGGGCCTGGCGCCGTCGCTCCCATTACAGTCATAACGGTCTTCAACGAGGACGACCTCGCCGAGCGCCTGATGGCTACCCCCAAGGGAGGCCGAACGATTATTCAAAGGGTCATGGCCGGCTTCGAGCCTGGCGGAGACAATAGGAAAGGTTTGGATATTGCTGATTAGTGCGCTTGCCTTTATCGGATTTGGTTCTATGGGATTAATATTTGACAGAAGAAGGCGGGACTAAAACTATTTTTTCTTTTCCGGTGTTTCTTTCTTCTGTCTCTCTTTGTTGAATTTCTCGAGACACTCTTCGTAGAAATTACATATATTGCAGCAGATATTCTCTTCGCCCCGCTCGCCTCTATACCACTTGGTTTCGCAGGTCCAGTATACTTGACAT
>SDBT01002044.1_pt1 | contig 36167 bp, 52 predicted proteins | sample 2277101 | NCBI WGS metagenome assembly SDBT01 (sample SAMN10404973, study PRJNA504765) | marine sediment metagenome | isolation source: marine sediment core GS10_PC15, 103 cmbsf | place: Arctic Ocean: Southern Knipovich Ridge | collected 2010 | reverse complement strand
TCACACTCCCATCACGTAACAAAGTATTGCAATGCAAGCCACGATCGACGTTTTTATTGACTTTGTGACTTAGTGACATTGTGTCAAAATCATACATACTAATAAGTATATATCAATAATTATACCCAAATACATAGTTTTTTAAGACCTCTAAATACTATTCTATTAGGAGTAGAAAAACTGAACGTGTTGTGAAGAAATTTATGGTTTCAAAAATTAAACAATGTATGAATATCCTAAAACATATTCCTGACCCTTGTAGTATGGATGTAGTGAGAGTATCAGAAACGGTAGGTTGTTCGGAAAGACATGCTTGGGAGGCATTACGTAGGATTAGAGTAGAGATTTCAGAATCATCAGAAATGATCAGTCTTCTGAAGAATTTAACTTCAGATTTACTTTTCTATCAATGGTTTGTGAATACTAACTGTCTTCTCAAGGTTGAGATGAAGGTTGTATGGAGCCGTAGGATAAAGAGTATTTTCCAGAAGCTAGAAAGTCTTAGATTAGAATTTAGGATGACTGAAAAAGGGAGTGAGATAAAAGAGGATGAATGATTCTAAGGAAGTATTTTCATGGGAGAAATGGAATGAAAATACGGTTGAGAAGATGATTAAAGAGGCTTTACAAAAAGACAAAGAGAAAGATATAATTTGGGTATATTTTATTTTATGTAATGATGAATTTCTTAAGATTGGTAAATCTAAGAATGTAAAGAATAGGTTAAATGGTATTACTACAGATAATCCATATTCTTTAATATTATTAGGAAAAGTTAATGAAGCTATAATTTCTGAGGTACAAACTCAAAAAGTATTTAAGCAATATCATCATAAAAGGGAATGGTATAAATATGATCATATTGTTCAAGATATAATAGATGATATTCTGGAATATGTTTCATTTATGATATATTATCAAGAGTATGAGAGTTTTATGGAAGCTATTGAAGGTTTTGGTCAATCTCCTTTAGGGATTTGGGAGGAATTAGAGCAATTTAGATATAAATTCAATCAAGAACACATGAAATATTCAGCTAAATTAGGATTAGAGTTGTAATGGATCTAAACGATATTAATAAATGGGAGGAGACGTCATATCAGGAATATCTTGTAAAGCAGAAGTTACAAAAACTTCGTCCAATGCCAAACACCCTCATCTCGAGCAATAAACCGCTTACTAATTGGAGGCCTCTATTTACTCTAGGAGATGCTACTCAGTTAGTAGCGGCTCGTAATCATTTTGCGGAGTTTATAGGGTATGTTGGGGTTAAAGATAAAGATGGTAATATTACCTTAGACCCTAAGAATGGTGTAATCCATCGGGGTCAGGCGTTCCCACCTCCAATCAATAAAGAGGGTAAATATTGCGGAGTATTGGATTACGAGCTTGATACCTTTGAATTACTCTTCATGCACATTGAGGTTATGCTTAAGTGGGCAAGGGAGCATGGGAAGACCTTCATGGCAACTTGGTTTATAGAATGGTCTATGATATACTGCGGTAAGATATGGCTTGATGAGGAAGGGATACCACTATTAGATGATGAGGGTAATGAAACAATCGTTCCTGAGTCCTGGCTTTACTTCTCGGTGACTAAGATTAAAGCTAAGGTTGGTTTCTGGGTGTATAGATGGGCTTTGAAATATAATTATATAACTAGGGTAAGTAAGCAAGGATCTAAACAGAATACTTACACCAACTTCGAGCTTACTAATGGAGCTATGATGCAAATACATGATTTCATGTCGGAAGACCCGATCGGAGAGCATAACTGGAACTTTGCGTTGGATGATATTGTTAAGAAGAAATGGCAGGACCGACCATCGGATAACCAGAAAGCTAAGGACCAATGGGATATACTGAATTATATAGGGCATGTTAGGGTATTTGTTTTTGGAACTAAGAAGTATATTGGAGATCCATTAGAGTATTTAGAAAACGTATTATCTGATTTAGTTATTGATGTTAAAACTCCCTTTGTTATGGAGGGCGATTTTCCTACTTGGAAACCTAAGTTTGGAGATGATGGAAGGGAGATACTTATAGCCCCTGAATTACATACTCATGAGGAGTTGTATAAGAAGCGAAATGCATCTAAAAGAGCTTGGATGGCCGAGGAGATGCAAGACCCGATGGCATTTGGTTCTAAAGTCTGGGACCATGTTAATTATATTCCGATGTTGGAAGACCCCTATGTAAGTCATTATGAAACGATGTTTATCTATCTGGATAGGGCTACTACTACGGGTCGGAAATCAGATTTTACCGGTTGTCTCATAGGAGTGAGAGAGATAAAGACGGGGAGGCGGATTATTATTGATGACTGGACACAGAAAATCCCGATGGAATACTTACTATTTGATTTATGTGTATATGTAATGAATTTTGCTAAGAAGTATCCCCATATGAAGATTCGGATTATTCTCGAACAACAGGGAGGAGGATCTGATTTTGATTCGGCTATACAATTACGTTCTGAGTTTGAGAAGATTATTCATGATGAGGAGGGTAAGCCTATTATGGATAAGGAGGGTAAGATTATTTCCAAAAAGGTTAAGAATGTACTCCGTAATTATAGGCGAGTAATGGTTCATAATACGGGAGATAAAGGGAAGCGGATTGAGGATCGAGTGGAGACACCTCTAAAGAATGCTGAGACGGGGATTGTATTTGTGAGTGCATTGAGAGGTAGTGAAATAGTATATGAGATACTCAATTATCCCAATATAAATAAGATAGATGCGTTGGATGCGTTAGCAACGGGGGACTGGGAGTTGCAATTACATTTTCCCTTAGATGCTGCGGATAATAATTACGAGGGAGTAATGAAAGCCTTCGTGCAATTTGGCAAGGCTAGGGATAAACGGGTAGCTAAAGAAGGTGAGTATGTATTCGAGGTTCAGGATAATAAAGAGTTAGAGGATATCAAGGCGGGGATTAAGAAGCGTAATAAGGGTGTGTTCGGGTGAGTTTAAAGTTTAAACTTTATAGTGGTTTTTCTTTAACTGTTAAACTAATGGTTATATAATAATCATAATATTTATTAGTTAAGGCCTCTATATACCCTATGATGGGTAGTTCCTAGAGGATTGCTATTACCAAATAGAACCTGCTACTCATGCTCCTTTTTGTACAAACATATCGAGGAGTTGCAGGAACTCCATGTTCGCTCGTTCTCAATTGAGAAAAGTGAGGTTCGATCAACATCCTGCATTCTCGACCTTTAATACAAAACTTTAAAAATTATCTCTCATACTATACTACAATGAGGCTTCATAGTTCTATACCATATTAATCTATCATAGTTCTTATACCTAGTATAACGTGAATAGAGCTAACATCATCAAGGTATTATTATTCTCCTCCTTCCTCATTACTTATGAGTATAGATATATTTATCTTTATCACGAGGTGATATTTTTCCATGGTGTGGAATTTATTCAATATATGAATAATGTTAAATACCACCGAAAACTATTACTATTGGGACTATCGACACATGAAAAAAAAAGACTGATAGCTTGTCACTGTCAGGTCCTACTTTAGGTTCCTGAGGTAGCACCTCAATTGGAGCGTTAGCTTCAAGGAACCAAACATTTAAAAACCCTCAATCATATCTATAATATACCGGTAAGATGCATCTTTAAACTCGTATAGAATAAAGAATAAGGTTTTGTTATTTGTACCGTACGCTCTGTAGAAACAAATAACTCTCATTTTACTAACATTTTTAAGTTATCCCTTCTATTTATAATATAAGGTGTTGATCCTCTGAAGCGAACCTTCTGGAGGAAAGAAACACCAACCGGTTTCCCTGCTAAACTCCACGTGGGGGTAGTATGGGATTAACCTCATAACCAAACATGTTCCCTTAGATACATCTTCTAAGAACATATGATAACTTAGAGGGGAATTGTCGATATAAATCTTGGTGTAAATCCAAGAGGGAACTACTCATGTCCCTATAGGAGTTATTAAGAGGAGGCTCTTAGAGCGTAATCGTCTTTTCCAGAAATGGTTTCCTATAGGAGCGATTATCCAAACATTTTTAAGCTTCTAATCCTATTACTACTATGAGACTGTAGTTTAATATTCATAGAATATCGCCCGTCAGGGTGTCGATGTAGGTATGAAATCCTACTAGTCTCACTATAATAGTGATATAGTTTAGCCCGGTAGAACCTCGGACTCATGTGTCTTGCTCTACTTAGGGTGATTCCTAAGAGTGGGGAGGCTAACCAAGTTGGTTCGAACCCAACCAAGACTGAGAACTCCGAAGATGGAGATTCAAATTCTTCTATCACTACCATTTACAACTACCTCTTGTTAAGTAATACTTGACATAGTACTAACTTACTACTCCTCATTATACTAACATTTAAAAATGCTTATAACTATATTATAAAGTAAGTAGAAACTTTTTCTAAAACACAATAAAATTACATCTAAGGTGTAAATTATATGTCTAAGAGTAAATGTAAAGGTCGAAAGATTCCTAATCAGCGAAGTAATAGATGGATGAAGTATTACAATAAATGGGTGAGGTATAAGCGAAATGCTTGATTTCACTACTTGGAGCAAGCAGTTCGATGCCATCTGGAGGATGTTATTACGAGAAGGAAGTAAGAGTACTAACTACTCTGAGATGTTATTGAAACACTGTGGGAAGTATGAGAGGAAGTGGAGTAGGGATATTTAATCTGATAGTACATCGTGGAATTTGGATTTGCTTTCATTGCAACAGTGAATACCCCAATAGACTTCTGGAGTGCTCTAAGTGTAAAGCTACTAGAAAACACTCGGAGAATATGCGAAAGTCATTAGGGATGGATGCTGCTCCGAGATTAACTAATAAAAATGGAAGAGAAATGAAAAGGAAATACAATCAAAATAAGGAGAAGTTTGAGGGGTTTGTTAGTAAGTTTATTGGATATGCTCTTAAACTTAAAGTATTTAAAGATAAAGATAATAAGATTAAGAAGCCTGAAGACACACTATACTATGGCTTCGATAAGGAGGGGTTTCACTATACGGTTAGGAGGGATAAGATATGAGTAAAATAAAGAAGAAAATAATAGGATTTCCTAATGCTATCATGTTTGATCATAGTTTTACAGAAGAAGATAAAGAATTATATCTTTCTTTAGATCGATCTTTATACTACTCTGAAATTGAATATAAAACCATAGAATTAGAATTTGATAATATAAAAAAAGAAAAAATCAAAATAATAAAGAAAAAGAGGGGGAAGAAGTGTCCTAAATGTGATAAGATAGATACATTATCTTACTTTCATTTGGATAATGGAGGAACTCGATATTGGTGTAGTTCATGTAAGTTTAGAACAATTCTAACAAAACCTTATAGATCTACAATAAGAAGTTTTAATTATATTTGTTTAGTAGGAAGAAATAAAAAAAGAGATTATGAATAAAATGAATGATATCATAGTTAAAGTCCCCGACATTATCCCTAAAGAAGACACCTTGGAATACCTCCGAGGCTTACTCCCGACAGAACAGCAACGGGAGATGTTTGACTTTTTTATAGAACATGGATTATTACAACTAGGAGAGGAATAGAATATATACTTTAATAATTATATATTTAATATATACTTACAAGGATGGCAAATTATGGGACCAAATAAAGTACAGAGAAGGATTCAATTAGAGGAAGCTATTGCTAGATATAAGAAGTTCATGAAGGAAAATGACTTTCGAGACGTTAAGGAGTATTTTGAAGTAGGCTTGGAGGCTAACGTGTTTATAAAGGATGAAAAAACATTAAAACCGAGTGACGACTTAATGTTTGGATTCTTTGTAGATCAATATGGAAATATCCTTTTAGATTCAAGAGACCGACATAAAGCGGTTTGGCAATATACTTTTAGGAGACAACCCGCAATGCAGATACCTACAGTATGGGAGCAGAGAAGGAAGGAAGAGCAACAGATACTAAGTATATTACGCAAGGGAGGGTTATAGATTGAGTAAAGATAGGAATAATAAAGGGGAGTTTGTAAAGACTGGTAATTGGAAAGCCGATATGAACAAACGATCTAATGCCGCTAAACAGATGCATGGTTTTGAGAAGAAGGCTGATTATTACGGGGAATTAATCAATATAACTGAGAAAGCAATGACTAAGCTAGGTACGGCTAGAGCACAGAAAGCCCATAAACAGCTAGAAAACTCCATTAATTTTCAGTCTGATTTTGTGGATGTTTATAAACCCTCTCAGAATTTCTTTACTGAGGATGCTAGTGGAGGAGATAGTTATGCTGAAGGGGGGAGAGTTCCGCTTCAAGAATTAGTAGCTATGACTCAGTATAGAATAGGTTGGGCTTATAGAGGTACTTTTGGAACTGCGAGAGATATTTATCGGAATGGGTATGAGTTTGTTCCCGTAGATTTTGATATTGATACTAAAGAAGTAGATCAACCGGAAATTAAGCGATGGATGGATAAGGTTGATTTCTTTAGTTTTAGGGTTCAACACTTGGCTAGGGACTTCCAGACGGGATTAGGGATTGGTATTCCAATATATCCTGGAGAAACAAAAGATGATCTTGCCAAGGAAATAGATATTTCTATGATAAAAGATCGTCCAAGTGCATTGAAGGCATATTCTGCTTTCCATTTATCCCCTTCAAATACACTCCAATATGAGTTAGGGGATTATGATAAAAGTAAGTGGGATTTCCGGGGAGGTGTGGATTCTACAGTGTTTAATCATACCCGAATTACGTTATTAGAGACACGACCAGAGCCATTTCACTTGAGAGGTTTAGGGAAAATTGAGCCAATCTGGACTCCGGGGATTTGTTATTACAATTTAATGATCTTCATATTAAAGGCCTTTGCTAATATGGGAGTAACTTCCATAGGGATTAAGAGTCCTAATGAAGTTCCTACTAAAAAGGAAGCGGATTCTTATTTGGATATGTTAGCAAGTATGAGAGCTAATAAGTTTTATTTGTTAGGGGCGGGAGCTGAGTTAGTGACTCAGAATATGGTATCTAAGATTGGAAGTGGGGTAAATGAGGTTTTTGAGGTATTAAAGGAAGATATAAGCGCTTGTTTAGTTATCCCTAAGAATCAATTGTTTGGAAGAAGCGAAGGGGGAGGCTTAGACGGTGCGGGAGCTTTGGTTAGTAAAGATGACTGGTTAGCGGAGTTAATGTCTGAATCCGCAGATATGACTTCTGAGGAATTGAAGTTTCTAAGAGGTCCGTGTAAGTTTGAGAAACATTTAGAAGGACTTACATTGAGATGGAGATTAGACTTACATAAAACAGAGATGGAACGATTACAAGAGGAGGCTTTTAGGATTGATATGGAAATGAAGCGAGAAATGGCTAAACAAGCTAAGAAACAAATGAAGATGAATGATCTATTAATGAAAGAGCAAATGAAGCAGGTTAAGAGAGATCCAAAAGGATTTTTAGATCGTATGAATACAGAAGTAGAGCAGAATACTCAGGGAGAAATGAAAAATAAACCCGATAAAGAATCGAAAGTAAATAAAGCCCCTAAAGGAGATATGATTGATTATATGAAGTTTTACAGGGAAGTGAAATATGACTTCGGTAATCCTTTTATAAGAAGATTGGACGAGGAAATAGAATGAATTGTCCATTATGTGAGCAAGATAAGTTATTAATACGTACTGATAATGTAGTTGTGTGTTGGAATTGTCAGAGAAAAGTTAGATTAGGTAAAATAAAAAAATGGTTATTAAAGAGGAAATTTAAGAAAAAATAGAATAGGTGTGTTGATTTGGAGGGAATCAGAGGAGAGATTGTTTATTGGGTTAAACTTGCTAGTTTTTTACCGGGTTTTCCGTTAGGATTAGGATTTTTGTTATTCCTTATTTTTCATGGTTTAGAGGCATTCTTAATAGGTTTAGGTTTAGGAATACTTATTATTTATATGTGGCTTTTATATGATTTATTTAGACATCCAGAGACGTGGGAGGGGTATAAGGATGTTTGATCAAATAAAATTACACCGATTAGAAACGGGCTTAGCCATAGACAAGGAGCTTACTCCTACGAAAAACCATCAAATATGGGATGAGTTATTAGATATGGAGCGAGCTTTAGGGACTGAAATGATGTTGCAGAGAGATAAGGAGAGGTATTTATGAGTAAAAATAAATGTAGAAAATGTGGAGTAATAATAGATTCTGTACTCATAAAAGAAAACGACCAGTTATGCTACTCATGCTTGGTATTACACTTTCAGAAATTAAGGAAAGGAAGTATCGTTTATCGGATCTTTAAGAGAATTAAAAATATACAAGGGAGGCTAATTAGGAATAATGGATATCTATGATAAGATTGAAGATATTAAAGGAAAGATAATAGAGTTAGAGAAAGAATATGAGGGAGGCTATCGTGTCTTGAGGCATTTAAAAGAGAGAATGGAAGAATTAGATGAGGAAATAAAAAAACAGGAAAAAATAATAGAGGAGATAGATAATGAGATTTAAAACTAAAATAAAATTATACGAGTTTATAGATAAAAATGAGGGAACATTAATAGAAATATCGTATAATATGAATTGGTCGGTTAAGAAAACTAAGCGGGGATTATCATGCTTAATTAAAGATGGTTTAATTGTAAAAGAAGATACTCTTTATAGAGGTAAAACGGTAAAAGAATTAATAATTGGGAGGATATAAGAGATGATCTGTGAAATCTGTGGAAAAAAAGTAAAAAAGAGGTTTTGGAAAGGTAAAAAGAAATTTAATCATAAACATGTTAATATTATGCAAGAGACTTCCTTACACGTTTTCGACTCACATAAATGTAAGTTGGAATGGATTAATAAAATGAGGGGCGATTAAGATGAGATTCTCTAATTGGAAAGGGATGGAGTTCTTTAAGAAGAAATGCCCTAAATGTGATCGTAGGAATACTATGCTATTTATAGCCTTGGAGGAGGAAGATCCGCCTCAGTATTATAAACGTTGTACGTATCCTGGATGTGAATATAAAAAACTTGTTAGAAAACAATTGGGAAGTAAAATAGGAGATTTGACAAAGGATATATTATGATTCATAAAAAGAAGGAATATATATATAAAACTGGATTATTATGTATAATTACTATTGCTATTCTATTTTATCCTTATCCAAATCCGAGAATTATCCCAAAAGATTCCCCAGAAATTATTCTCTGGGGAGGATATGTAGATGACAATAGATTTTCCTATGCTATTTATCCAGATATTGAATTAATTAACAAAGGTATAGAAAATGGTATAAATATGTATCTTCTATTAAGAACTAGTGATAAGGGTTTTTTATGTATTGATAATGCACCATCTATGCCAGATCAGTATAGACAACTTAGAAATTATTTAAATGATACATTAAAAAGTGAATATATAAAAGGAATAGTAGTTGATGCCGAACCACCTCAAAGATATGAAGATTATTATAATACTCATTCTATTACTGAATATATAGATTATATAATCAATAATTATCCAAGCCAGGAAGAATTAGAAGAATCTAAAAAAGCTTTAGAAATTTTTATTGATATGGTTCATGAGGATAAGAAACAAGCTATATTAGTAAGATTGCCTAAGATATTAGAATTGGAATTTTTCACAAGAAATATTTATAGTTTTGAATTAGATTGGGACTATTCAGTAACAATGCTTTATAGACGACAAACTAATAATATATCTCTAAGTAGTAAATGGTTTTATCGAGAAGCCAAAAGAATAGAAAATGGTTTCATTGGTAGTTTTAATCATGAATATGGTTATGATAATTATATAAAAAATAAAGAATATTTAAATGATTTGGATATTCTTAGACATTTTGAAGTTAAACAGGTATGGATTTTTAATTATTGGAGTTTTAAATATTATTATGGTAATGCAGGATTTAATGAACTAATAAATCACAATAGTCAATTTAGTAGTTGGGAATTAATATTATGAGTGAGGATAACGATATGTGGAAGATTATTGGAGGCTTTTCATTATTTTTCATAATGTACTATTGGTTAATTAGAGGATTCTTCGCAATGATTGAGGATATTATCAATTTTAATATCATTACTACGGGAATTGTAATTCTAATAGAATTTATTGTACTTACATTTATTAAAAAAGGGAGACATGGGATTTAGCACATGAGGAGGGTTGATTGTTAATGGCTAGAGATAATTATAGAAATAACCCATATTACTATGGGGATGATCCACTCAAGAAGCAACATACTTCTAACTTATTCTTGAATATATTACCACATTATAGGAGTGGATATTGTCATGATGGAATATTATATCCAAGAGAATTGAGAGATAAGGTAATTAAAGCGAGTAAGAATATTGAGGTGATTGAGAAATGAGTACCAATGATCCTTTATGTCCTAAATGTAATTTAAGATTAGAGCAACAAAACTTACAAGAGCCATTTGTAAGATGTCCTAAATGTGGTAAAAAAGCAGAGGAATTATTTAGTAAAATTGGATATTTAGCCATGATTTGTTCATGTGGTTCTCAATTGAGTTTTGATTTAGAACATATTTATGGGAAGGATTTAACTGAAAGTTCAATTACTCATGGTGAATGTCCAGTATGTAAGAAGGTAATAAATGTAAAGATTGAGGTGTGGGAAGCATGAAATGGCGTTGGCACTTCCTAACAACTACAATTATAATGATTGTAATAGCCATTCTCTCAAAAACTATAAATATTGTAGAGAGTATTATAATTCCTCCATGTTGGGCTACGTTCTTTAGTGATTGCGATTCTAAGTTTCAATATACAAGAGAAGATGATCCTTCTAAACTACAGAAAACTTTTAAGAAGCTCAGTATTCCTCATAGAAGTATATATACTCATTCTATAGGATTAACTTTGCTTGTATGGTTTTATGATCCTTCTTTACTCCTTAGTTTAATGATTTTTGCTCAAGGAATTCATTGCTTAGAAGATATTAATCTTACTAAATCTACTCGTTTAGGAAGTTATACAATCAAATATATAAAAATATTTAATAAGAGTTATGGAATGAATGGTTGGAATAGTACTCTCTGGCTACTCCTCCAATTCATAGGAGGCTGTGTTATATTAGGGGTGTGGTTGGTAATATGAGTGAATTATATAAAAGTAAAGAATGGTTGTATGATCAGTATTGGAATAAAGAGAATTCTATTTCAGATCTTGCTAAAATTTGTAATCGTGGAAAATCTACGATCCGATATTGGTTAAAAAAGTTTCAGATTAAGAAAAGGGAGAATTCAGAAGCTCAAAAAAAAGCGCATATAAAAAAGAATTATGGATTTAAGAAAGGAAATATCCCGATTAATCCATTTAAAAAAGGACATCAATGGAGATTCAAGAAAGGAAATAAAATAGGAGAGGAATTTAGATTTATAAATACAAAAGAAGAATATAATCGGAAAGAGTATGATAAGATTCATTATTATATAAGAAAATGTAAACAAAAACCTAATAAATGTCAAATCTGTAAAGAAGATAATAAACTTGAGCTTTCCTTTGATCATTCTTTAGGGGATTATACATTTAATATTGAAAACTATAAATATCTCTGTAAAAAATGTCATTTTAATAGAGATAAAAAATTAGGGAGTTATATTAGAAGAAATGAGGTAGATATATCATTAGAAATATTATAGCGATAATTCCATGTAGACGAGACTCAAAAAGACTTCCAAAGAAAAATAGAAGAAAACTTTGTGGGAAACCACTTTTTATGTATTCAGTAGAACAAGCTTTATTATGTTCTTTTATTACTGAAATAATTATAACAACAAATGATCAGAAAATAATAGAACTAACTCAAAAATATCATTATGATAATAGAATTAGAATTATAGAACGTCCAGAGAAGTTTTCAAAAGATAATACTCCCGTTTGGAAAGTTATAAATCATGTTGCTAAAGAACTTAATTTGGATAATTTTGTAGTAATCTTACTACTCCCTACTAACCCTCTTAGGATAAAAGAGGATATTAAAAAAGGGTTTGAGCTCTTTAAACTAATGAATAAATGCGTAATTTCCGTGGAAAAAGTAGATGCGGGAATTTATTATAGGAATGGTGCAGTATATATTGATTGGATTAAGAATATAAGGAAGGAAAAACAGGGGTGGCATGATCACTATCATTACTCTGATTGGAAGGATGAATATCTCTATGTAATGCCACGGGAAAGAAGTATAGATATTGATACTATTGAAGACTTTAAAGAAGCAGAAAAATTAATGAAAGAGAGAATTAAAAATGGATAAAATACCATATCATAAACCTATGGAACTTAGTAGGTTAGATAAGGAAGATATTACTAATAAAATTAAAGAGTGTCTTACTACTGGACAGCTTACTAATGGTAAGCATGTTCAAGAGTTAGAGAGGCAAATTAAAGAGATGTATGATGTAGATTATTGTCTTGCTATGAGTAGTTGTACTCAAGGATTAATTGCTTGTCTGGAATATGGATTACCTCACGGGATACAATTACCTGCATTTAATTGGTGGTCTGATTTATATATCCTAAAAATGCTCAAATATGAATTATGGTGGAATGATATCTCTAAGAAAACATGGTTAGTTAAAGAAGATTTTAGGAATAGAAGTTTATTTGTTCATACTTTTGGAAATGTAGGAATAAGTGAAAAAGAGGAAGTAATATATGATGCAAGTCATGCTCTTGGAGCAAACTTAAAAGATATTGGCTTAGCTTCTGTATTTAGTTTAGCTCCAACTAAGTTAATTACTGCGTGTGAAGGTGGGTTAGTTATTACTCATAATGAAGAATTAGCCAAATTTGTTAGGGAATATCGAGATAAATGTGCTCGTATGAGTGAGATCCATGCAATTATTGGACTACAAACTCTTAGACACTTAGGGGAAGTTAAAGCATGGAAGAAGGAAGTTTATGAGTATTATAAAAAGAAGCTTGAACCTTTTGGGTGTAAATTTCAGGAAATACCTTATAATAGTAATTATAATACAATCGCTTTCTTAAATACAGAAGGCTTAGTAATTCCAGAGCACATCGAGACTAGGAAGTATTATGAGCCTCTCCATAAGGGTCTAAAGAACACGGATTACGTCTATAAGAACATAATTGCGATCCCAAGCTACTTTAACTGTGACTATAGAAAAATAGTGAGGTGTATCAATGAAGCAAATTACTAAAGCTCATATTCCTCATAGTAATAGATCAGATAAAGTACTTGTAGATCATCTAAAAGATTTCTTTAATGTTCCTTATGAGGAAGCTTCAATAGTAATCTGTGTAGGAGACCGTCCAGAGATTCATGAAGTAGCGGTAAAAGCCTTCTTGGAAAATAAATATCTTATCCATTACTATGCTGGAGTAACTATGGATTACTTAGCGGGATTTGATGATTATTTGAGACATTGTATTACTATCATGAGTTCGGAGCAGTGGGTTGAGAATAAAAGATGTGCTAGAGTAGTAAAGAAGTTATGTAAGCTAATTAATAAGAAATCTAACATTAAAATAGTCGGAAGTAATCATTTGCTCGATGTAGAGTTAGATTATAGTAAAGTACCAGAAGAGCCATATAATTTGGTTTTGTATAATTCTTGCACTAAGATTAAGGAGATATTTATAGGTCCTAATCCAGATCAATCTTATGCAAATTTACCTCAAGAGCAGCTGTTGGGACTTATAAAAAAATGTAATAAATTCCTTTCAAATTCTTCAGCAATAGTCTATGAAGCTCCTTTCTTAATAAAAAAGAATCAAATTATTCATTTAGGCAAAAGAAATAGAGGACGTAAATTATGAAAAGATTTAAAGATTGGAAACCTCCAGAGTTGGAGGATGGTGTTATGAATAAATGGAATTGGTTAGCATTCCATCCAGAAAATATAGTATTTGGGTATAGATGTGATATTGGAGCCTTTACATTACTTCAAGGAAAATATGGGATTGAAATAGGTAAAAATGTGCAGGTAGGACCACATTCTTATATAAGTTCATGGGATACTGAGAGGAATATTAAAGGTAAGATTATAATTAAAGATAATGTTTTAATTGGTGCAAGTGTAATAATATTACCTAAACGTAATGAAGATCATATAATATCTAAACATATAAAAGCGAGGAGTGTAATATATTGAAGAAGATTCTTATTATTGGAGGTGCGGGTTATGTTGGGAGTGTTTTAATAAAGGAGTTTCTTGAACAAGGTTATGAGGTTATAGTATTAGATCTTTTGAAGAGAGGATCTGATGGAATTAAAAAACATGAGAAGAATAAAAGATTTTATTTTATTAATGCAGATTATATGTCAGAAATACTTCCAAAAACTCTAAAGATTTATGAACCAGATATAGTTATTCATTTAGCAGCAATTGTAGGAGATAAAGCATGTAAAGAAGACCCAGAATTAGCTACTAAAACTAATGTAGTAGGAATTCATTGGTTAGTAGAATGTTGTAATGATATTGATGCTTTACTCCTAATAGCTAGTACTTGTAGTATTTATGGAACAAACCCTAATACATGCACGGAAGACTCAGTTATCTTCCCAATTTCCCATTATGCTAAAACTAAAAGGGAAATGGAACAAATTGTAAAAGAGAAGAGTAAATTTGCTTTAATATTCAGATTTGGTACAATGTACGGTTGGTCTCCCAACATGCGCTATGATTTAGTAGTAAATCGGTTGGTTTATGATTCTATTCATTTTCAGGAATTTAAAATTTTTGGAGGAAAACAAGTCAGACCATTTTTACACCCTAAAGATCTTGCTTATTTCTTTATGAGGTTATGTGTGTTAAAGGATAAACTTAGTAAATTCAATGGAGAAATCTTTAATTTAGTCTCAGAGAATTTAAGTATAGAAGAACTGGGAGAGCTTATAGAGGCTGTAATTCCTTATGTAATTAAAAAAGAAGAAGATGTAAAAGAAGTTGAACGATCATATTGTTGTCGATGTTTTAAAGCATATAAACATTTAGGGTTTAAACCTAGAGTTAGAGTTCGAGATGGAATTCAAGAAATTGAAAAAAAGTTATTAAAACGAGAAATTATATATTCACGATCATTAATGAAGGGGAAACCCTCCGTCCCCTCGCCTCCCCTTTCCTTTAGGGAGGTTGATACACGGAGGGAATAAATAAATGTGGAGGGAATAAATTGAGTTTTGAAGAATATAGGGATAAATGGGATAATTATCCTAGAGGGGAGTTTGTTCAAGAAAAAGTGCCTATCCATATAGATCTAGAACTTACTACTAGATGTAATCTAAAATGTATAATGTGTATTCATTCATCTAATCCTCCTAAGTCTGAGGATATGCCTCTTGAACTGGCAAAAGAGATAATAGATGAGTTTGCTTCTAAGGGAGGTCTATCAATTAAACTAGTATATCTTGGAGAACCTTTTTTGTATAAGCATATATTTGAAGTTATTAAATATGCTAAAGATAAGGGAATTATAGATACAATGATTGCGACAAATGGAACTCTTTTAAATGATGAGAAAAGTATTAAGTTAATAGAAAGTGGCTTAGATTTTATTATCTTCTCAATAGATTCTCGCTATTCTGAAATATATGAACAAATTAGAATAAAGGGTAATTTAGATAAAGTAAAAAGAGGATTGATTTCATTAAATATCCAAAAACAACGGCTTCAATCTAAAACTCCAAGAATTCAAGTACAAGCAATTAAGATGGATTTAAATAAAGAGGAAATAGAAACTTGGAAATATCATGATTTTTATAGACAATATGCAGATACAGTTGCTATTACTCCTACTTGTAAAGATTATTCTAATAAAAAGATAATAGAGAAAACACCTAATTTCTTCTGTAGATCGCCTTTTAGAAGGATGACTATTAGAGTAAATGGAGATATTGCCGTGTGTTGTGGTCAGAGACTTCCAGAGAAGCTTCTAGGTAATGTGAATTGGATGTCTCTTGAAGAGGCTTGGAATTCTAAGAGGTTTAAGAATATTAGGAGATTAGCAAAAGAAAATAAATTACATTTAGTAGATATATGTAAGACCTGTCCTGGGAGATTATTTGAGGTGCATGATATTGATCGATAGATTGAAAGTTGGGAGAGTTAGATGGGAAGATAACCCAGATTTCTTGCCTCTTATCTCTTGTTATAGTCCTACTTACAAACGCAATAAATTCCTAAGAGAGAGAGCTATTCCTTCAGTCTTAAATCAAACTTATAAGAATATTGAATATCTTATAGTTCATGATGGAAAAGAGGATAATGATTTAGACAGAATTATAGAATCTTATGATGATCCTAGAATAAAGTATTATTCAATTAAGAGAGAAGGACTAAGAAACTGGTTTATCTCGGGCACTTATCCTGCTAACTTTGCTCTTACTAAGATTAAAGGGAAATGGATTGCAAAAATTGATGATGATGATATTTGGCAACCTAATCATTTAGAAGAGTGTTTAAGATTTGCCTTAGAGAATGATTATGAGTTTGTTTCTGGGAAATATCTAAAAAATGGAGAAGTCTTTCAAGGTCATAAAGCAAAAGATCATCTTAGAATAGATTGTTCAGAAGATATTATACTTGGAGGACATTCTACTTGGTTCTATAGAAGTTATCTCAAGTTCATGAAATATAATCCTAACGCTTGGAGAAAGAAATGGAATCGAGTAGATGATACTGATTTAATGGAAAGAATGATTAGAGCGGAAGTTAGAATAGGTTTTTTAGAAAAAATAACAGTAGAGGTATTTTAAATGGAAAAAGGTAATGGTAGTTCTTGGCATCAGTCAAGTAAAGAGGAATTGGAGAATAGGAGTAATTGGATTGATTTTTTTAATAATTGTCCTATTCCAGATGAGAAGAAGATTTGGCATCAATTTTTATATATTAATCGACAAACACTGAGTAGATTCTTGAGTTTCTATAAATTATATCAACAAATCTTAGATGTTCCAGGTCAAATCTTCGAGTTTGGAGTATATTATGGAAGGGATATTCCCGCACTTATACATATGAGGGGTATTTATGAACCTTATAATTATAGTAGAAAAATAGTGGGCTTTGATACCTTTACTGGGCTTCCTAAAACTCATGAGAAGGATGGAATAGGAGTATTAAAAGGAACTTTTGGTGTCCCTAAGAATTATATAGAATATCTTGAGAAATTATTACTATATCATGAAAAAGAGAATCCTTTATCTCATATAAAGAAATTTGAGTTAGTAGAAGGAGATGTTAGAAATACTCTAAAACCTTATTTAGAGAAATATCCAGAAACCTTAATCTCTTTAGCATATTTAGATATGGATTTGTATTCTCCCACTAAATATGTCTTAGAAGTAATACAATCTTATTTAATAAAGGGTTCTATAGTTGTATTTGATGAGTTAGCCTACAGTGCATATCCAGGGGAAAGTGTTTTAGTTAGAGAAATTCTAGGAAAAGATGTTAGATTATATAGGTTCTCTCATGATCCTATTTTAAGTTATTATGTAGTCGGAGGTAAATAATATAAAAAAAGGTTATATATCATGTATGCATGTAATATTTATGGAATCTACAACAATAAGAATTACAAGAAAATTAGCAAAAACCATAAAGGAATTAAAAGTAACCAAATTAGAAACTTACGAGGAGATTATATGGAAACTTCTAAAGGAGTACAAGAAAAAGACTTAAGATATAGAGATAAAGAGTGGTTAGAAAATCAATATATTAACCAGAAAAAATCAAGTCTAAAAATAGCTAAAGAATGTAATGTTTCAAAAACAACAATCTTAAAATGGTTAAAGATATTTGAAATTCCTTTGAGAAATAACTCTGAAGCTCACAAAGGTCAAGAAGCGTGGAATAAAGGAATACCTCGATCTGAAGAAACAAAAAAGAAAATATCTGTAAAAGCAATGGGAAATAAGAGATTTCTAGGGATGAATCATTCTGAAGAGACTAAAAGAAAGATCTCTGAAAAAAAGAAAGGATCATATCCTTCAGAAGAAACAAGAAGAAAAATGTCTGAATCTCATAAGGGAGAGAAATGTCATTTATGGAAAGGGGGAATAAGTAAAGAAAAAGGGCGATTTACTGCTTCAAGAGAATGGAAGAAAATTAGGAAAGCAGTATATCAAAGGGATAATAATATCTGTCAATGTTGTGATAATCCTATTATATTCTCTTCTAATAAACATAATCTTTCATTTCCCAATGTACATCATATTATAGGATTCAAATGTAGAGAATTAAGATTAATTTTAAGTAATTTAATTTTATTATGTAGAGAATGTCATTTATGGGTTCATTCTAATAGGAATAAAAATAAGAAATTTATTCTCGAAGCTTCAAAAAAAAATATTCAAAGAATATTATTATACAATAAAAAACGAACAATTTTACACTATATTTATAGTTTGGAGGTTAATGTTTAATGTTATGTGAATTTTGTCGAGAAAAATTGAATCCTTATATGCTTAAACAAGTAGATAAGGATGATATATATGAAATTGAATGTATTAATTGTAGGAAATATAATTATGTAGATAGAGAGATGTATCAATATATAAGATTAGATTTTGAATCCCCAAAAATACAACCTATAAACAATAAATTACCTAAAGATTTAAATATAATATTCGTCTCTATGAGAAGGTGTGGGATTAGTATGATTATTAGAGCTCTTAGTGATCATCATGAAGCAATATTTGGAACTCCTATAGATTATGGCTCAGAGAATGCAGAAATATCTTATGTAAAAGCTACAAGAGATCGATTTCCTATACATAAAGGATGGAACTGTGTATATAACGTAGATCCCGAAGATTTATTGAATAAAATAGATCCTGATGGAAAACAATATGATCGAGTAATAAGAATTAGTAGGGAAAGGGATTTAATGAAACTAATTCATGAAGTTGGTTATGTCCAAAATAGTTTCATAGAGGAAATGAAAGTAAAGTTTAGAAGAACTGACGAGATGAATTATCATAAAGTTTATGATAAGGAATTTGATGATCCTCGGTTTATATCATTAGATTTGGAGGAATTTAATAATAAAACTAAGATTAATCTTAATAAACTCATGGATTTTCTTAATTTTCCAAAGGAAAGGAGAGCTCCAGTATTACCTATTCCAGTATATAGATCTTCTGAAGGATATAGTAGCTTAATCTTACCTAATGAGGTATTATGTAAGCCACGACAAGAAAATGTAAATATCTTTGAGATTAATAGAGATGGCTTCTTACAATTAATGATTGATAAACAAAAGAAAAAGAAAGAAGCTATAGAATTAAAAAGGATTGTAGTCACGGGTCCAGGTATTCTTAAAGGATGTCATTTCTCGGAAAATATTTATTATGCGCTTAAAAAGAAGGGATATGAAGTAGAATTCATAGGTGTTAATAAATTACAATCAGAACCATATTATAAAGAATATCGAGCTAAGGAAATGGTATGTCCTCTCTCAAAATTAGTCAATAAAGCAAGTAAGAAACCAGACTTGATTATTGCTGATGAGCCTGTAATTAAATATTATAATGATCTTGATATTCCGGTATTTTACTATCAACGGGAGTTTAAACGCCCTCCAATGATATATTATCCAGATATTGCAGTATTTTGGCATGACGAGATATTAAAGTTCTTTAAAAACCAATTTGCTCCTGCATGGGCATTTAAAGTAGGGATGCTTAAGAGTATGCCTATAGCAATTAATCCGAAGTATTGGGTTCCTACAGAAAAGAAGTATCATGGGGTTATAGGTATTGCGGGAAGAGAAGTTATTAGGGAATTACCTAAGAGAAAAGAACTTATAGCTGCGGGACATTTAAGATTAAGTATTGAAGATTATGAGACTTATGAGAAATATGGAATGGAATTTCTAATGGATGATCATGGAGGAGTAACTGATGAGAGATTTAGAGAATTACTCCCTCAATGTGAAGCTATTTGGTGTTTTATTCCAGAGCAACAATATGTTAGTAGGAGAATTATTGAAGCAATGGCATGTAAAACTTTAGCGGTATTTAGGATTCAAGACGATACTCATTTAACCATATTGAGGGCCATGGGTTTTGAGAATAAAAAGCATTACATAGGTTTAAAATCTAAAGCGGATGTAGTAGAGTTTAATAAAAATTGGAACCTTAAGAGATATCAACCGATAATCAATAGAGCTTATGATGCCGTTTTAAAGAATCATACATTTGAGAATCGAGTGGATTTCATAGTAGATTGGTATAAAGATTATATGGCTAAGAAGGTGTATCCGATAAGATGAAGTTGAATATAGCTTGCGGGAGAAATGTAAAGGAGGGTTTTATTAATGTGGATCAGTATGAACGTGAGAATAAGCTTGATGTAATCTGTGATGTGACTAAAGAATGGCCTTGGAAACATAATACTTGTGATTATATATATGCTGAGCAATTCATAGAGCACCTAACTTGGTTAGATTGTAAGGTATTTATAATGAATTGTTATAGAACTCTTAAGAGCGGAGGAATACTTAGATTAGTCTTACCTCATTATAAGAAGATATTTCAGAAGTATTTAGATGGAGATAATGAGTTTTTCGAACCATATTACAAAGCATTAAACAAATCCGATTATGATTACTATTATGAAATTTATACCCATCCAGAGACAATTAAAGAAGAGAGAAAAGATAATCCTCCTCCAGATTGGCATTTTAGTAAAGATATTAAGGATAGGAAACGAGTGGAAGAGAGAATTAGGTTTTATTCTCTTAATATTGAAATAGTTGAGAGAATAATTTTCCAGTATCAAGAGCATAAATGTCTTTATGATTATGACAGCTTAGAAGCATTACTATTCCGAACTGGTTTCTCTAAAATATATGAAACAGATATTAAGGAGATAGATTCGCAAGAATTGACAAGAAAAGATTTTAGCTTATACGTGGAGGCTATAAAATGAAGATTAAGGAAGTAGATTTGATCTGTACGACTCACCATCTTAATTGGAATTTCTTTTCAAATAATTTACAGAGTTGGCTTAGGGAAATACCTATAGGAACTATTTACTTTGGTAATAATAACCCAGATAAGAAATATAGAGATATGGTAAAGGATTACCTCTCTAGTTATGAAAAAGTAGAATTTATAGATCAATTTGGAATAAAGACATTGGGGATGAATCTTGCTGATTTGATGAAAAGAACTTCTACAGAACTCTTCGTTTTTTGTCATGCAGATGTAGAGATTACTCCTCATGCTTGGTTAGTAATGGAAGCAGATATGAATAAAAAAGTAGGTATTATAGAATCTGAAAGAGTTCAATATCCTTATGAGAATGTAAAGAGTTACCCTACAGTATATTCTCATTATCATTATCGTGAAAGAGCTTTTAGTGGATTTCAATTATTCAGAATGGAAGCAATTAAGGATATATTAGAGAGAATAGAAGATGATTATATATATCGAAATGAAGACATTATATTCCAGAATGCTTGTATTAATGCAGGGTTTGAATATAAGAAATCATGGGCTATGCATGTTCATTCAAATGTTCATATGACTAACCATAAATGGACCCCTAGAGGAGAGGAATGTGAGGATGCAAGAGCTATTACCTTTGAAATGCAAGTTAAGGGAATTGTAAAATACTGTACCCCTAATAGTCTTACAAAAAACGCATGGAGAGATGGATTTGGAGCATTTTATAAAGAAACTAGAGCTGATCTTTTTGATTTTATAGATAATTTTGTAATGGAAACAAATCCCATATGGAAAGAAGCGATTCAAGATACGATAATGAAATTGATTGCGAATGTGTATTTATGAAAGTCTTATTTATCGTTGCTCATCCAGATGATGAGCTCTTAGGCTGTGGAGGTACATTAATTAAGCATATTGAGCAAGGAGATCAAGTTTATGTATGTGTTGTTACTGCTCCTACAGAACCAAGATGGGATAAAGAATATATAATATTTAAAGAATTTGCTCAGAAAGCGGTAGATAAGTTTTTAGGGATTACTATACGATATAATCTAGATTATCCTACCGCAAGATGTAATATAGTTCATAATCTCAAATTTAATACGAGTATTGGAAATATAATTAATGATGTTAATCCAGATATTATCTATACTCATGGAAGTGGAGAACTTCATATTGATCACCAACTAACCTTTACAGCATGTCTTGTAGAAACGAGAACTCCTAAGAGAATTAAGCTAATCAGCTTTGAGACTACTGAGAGTTATCAGTATGATAAACCTTTTGCTCCTAATTACTATGTAGATATTACTCCTTACATTGATAAGAAAATTGAGGCGCTTCAGATATATAGTACTGAGATTATGGAATACCCTCATAAGAGAAGTGCTATAGGTATTAAGAATTTATCTATGAAAAGAGGTATGGAGATGGGAGTGGAATATGCGGAATGTTTCAAAATAATTCGAGATTGGTGGTTATGAAGAAATTATATATTATTTCAGATGGAAAGTATTGTAAAATAGGGGAAAGTGAGCATATTGATCAGAGAATGAAAACAATTCAAACATATAACCCTAAAGATCTGCAATTATTATGTAGTGTAGAATCTCTTAGCGAAAGTAATTTACATTATCGATTAGGGGAATATAATATTAGAGGAGAATGGTTTGAGCATAATAATGAAGTAGATAATATTATTGAAATAATTAAGGATCTCTCTAAATTAGAAAAGTTTCTATTTAATCTTGAAAGATTAGATTTAGATATTTTTACTAATAGTCACTTGACTATTGAAGGTTTAGATAAAATAAAAACATTATATAAGGATTTAAGGCGAGAATTAAATAATGAAAAAACAAGATTATTAAATAAGGTGACAAAATGAAGAGAATACTAACATCGTGTGGACTAGGAATAGATCCTAATCTATTTGAGCATTTAAAGGATTATGAAGTAATTCTAACTGATGCTAATCCATTGATTAGGAAAGTATATCCTAAGATAAGATCCTTTATAGTTCCTTATGCTACGGATAATAGTTTTGAGAGAAATATGAAGAGAATATTAAAAGATTATGCTATTGATTATTACATCCCTTATAATGATGCTGAGTGTCTTAAAGCATTTGATATTGTAAAGGATTTCCCAGAAACTACTCTAATATCCCCAAGAAAAGAGTTTGTAGAAGTATGTCTAAATAAGTATGACCTTATGCGAACTTTAGAAGGATTGGGAATCTCTATAATTCTCACGATGAGAGTAAGTGAAGTATATGGAGCTTGGGATTACCCCGTTTTCTTAAAACCAAATAAGAGCACTGGAAGTAGAGGAGCACAGATAATTCGGAATGGGGATGAATTTCAAGGTTATTTTCTATTAAATGGATATGAACCAGAAGAGATACTCATTCAAGAATATCTAGATGGAACTGAATACACTTGTAGTGTAGTGGTAAATAGTAAGAATAAAATAATGGCTATTGTTCCTAAGAGGAATGTTAGGAAAAATGGTTTAACTATTAAAGCTACGATTGTAAAACATGAGGAAATTGAAAGAGTTTGTAGGGATATTGTAGAACTAATGAACCCCTGCGGTCAGTTTAATGTGCAAATTATGGAAGTAGATGGAGAGCTTTATGTATTTGAGATTAATCCTAGGTTTTCTTCCACGTCATTTCTAACTTGTCAAGCGAGGATTAACGAGTGGAAACTTTGTATAGAGAATTGGGAGAGTGAAGATCCTCCCTATTTTGATGATTATAATGTAGGGTTAAATATGTATCGGAGGAGTATTGCTTATTTCTATTAAAATTGGAGTAGATATTGATGGGGTTATTCTAGCTACTCAAGAGAAATTCTGTGAAGAATATAATAAAATGAATTATGATGTTAGAACTATAGAAGATTTTAAGGGATGGGATTTCTATGAGGATTGGGGTGTAGTTAGAGAATATTGTATGAATCTTTATAAACATATATTCTTAATGTATATTCCTCTTATTGATAAGAATATACCTCAATATCTAGAACAACTTAATAAGAAATATAATGTAGATATAGTCACTGCGAGACCTATGAGTTCTATGAGTATATGGAAGCAATTAAAGAAAGTAGGTATAGAAATGAATACACATTATCGTCTCATTAAGTTATCTGGGGAAAAGTATTCATTAAATTATGATTATCTTATAGATGATAATCCTAACTTAGCAATAAAAATTACTGAAAGAAGGCTTAATCAGAAATTACTTCTTTTTACTCAAAATTGGAATAAAGAGCTTATATGTAATGGAAGTATAGTAAGGATTGATAATTGGGAAGAGATTATGAGGTTTTTTGATAAATGAGAGCTGCAGTATGGTATGGTAAGGATGATATTAGAATAGAGGATGTATTAATCCCTGATTTTAGTGAGAATGAAGTATTATTGAAGGTATTAGCCTGTGGGCTCTGTAAAACCGATATTAAGAAAATTCATGGAGATACTTTACAAACTAAAGGAGTCTTAGAACCTCCAAGAGTATTCGGACATGAGATTGTAGGAGTTATAGATAAGATTGGAAGTAATTTAGATATTCCTTTTAAAGTAGGGGATCGAGTTGTAATATTCCATCATATTCCTTGCTTAGACTGTTATTACTGCATGAAAGGAGATTATGTTCATTGTAAGACTTACAGAGAAATAGATACTGCTTCGAGTATAGGATTACCTAGTGGAGGAGGGTTTGGAGAGTATGTTAGAATCCCCGAGATAATAGCTAAGAGAGGAATGATTAAGATTCCCCTTCCTATTTCTAATATACAAGCTACTCAAGTAGAGCCTACTAATTGTTGTATTAAAGCTATTAATAAAGCTAATATACAATTAGGGGATAAGGTTGCTATATTTGGATGTGGCCCTATTGGATTAACTCTAATACAGCTAGCTAAAATGAGAGGAGCTATGGTTTTTGGAGTAGATCTTGTTTCTTATAGAATGGTAAAAGCTAAAGAATATGGTGCAGATTATGTTCATTTTGGAGATTCTGAAAGTTTAGGTAAAAGAAATATTGATAAATCTATTATTGCTGTGGAATCCCCTAAAGCTATTGAAAAAGCAATAAGAATTACAAGAGGAGGAGGAACTATTGTATTTTTCGCAGAATATGGAGGGGAAATGGGTATTTCTAACATGGTAGATTTGATTTATGGTAAGGAATTAACGATTAAGGGAAGTTATTCTAGTTCGTATCAGGATCATGAACTAAGTGCAAACTTAGTTTTTACTAATGAATTAAATACTAATGAACTTATATCCCATACTTTTCCCCTAGAAGACCTTCAAAAAGCAGTAGATTTAGCAACTAAGAGAAGAGGCTCTACATGGGAAGGAGAGGAACATAGTGAGGTTAAAGAATCGTTTAAAATAGTAATAAAAATATGATTAAATGCTTAAATATTTATATGAATATTAATATACTTATTATAAAAAGGTGATAAAATGCCTAAAGAAAAAATAGTTAAATTAAGAGAAGATATTCATCAACTTCTTAAATTAAGAGCCTCTAAGAACTCTAGTACTATGAAGCAAGAATTAGTTAATATTTTAGAAGAAGAACTAAAAGATGAAGCAAAGTTTTTAAATGAAGTGAAAAAAAGAGAATGAAAGCGAGAGATCTTGATACAGGAAAATTTGCAAAGACATATAATTCTGAAAAAAGAGATATTAAAATTAATTCAATAAGATCTAAAGAAAGGGGTTCAAATGGTCAATGGGGATCAACAAATACACTAAATTCTAATATGTCAAATAAGTTATATCGACTATTTAATCTTCCATTGAATAAAAAAAAGCCTGTTGAATTAAATAAAAGGAAAGAAAAGAAACTATGGAAAATGTTAAAAGATTATATAAATTTAAAAGAAGAAGAGATAAACACTAATAGTGGAATCTATTTTTTGAAATGTCATTCCTATATAAAAATAGGGATTGCTCAAAATATAAAACAAAGAATCTCAGCAATAGGGACGGCTAACCCTCATGAACTTGAATTATTATATACTTTTGATGGTGATAGAATAATTGAAAATCTACTCCATAATCTTTTTAAACGATATGGTAAGTATCATAGAAATGAATGGTTTATTTATGATATGTTTACAGAAAGGATAATTACTCTTTTAAAGAATATAAAAGATCTTGTAAAGGTTGATCTTTTTTTAGAAGCTATTTTATCCTTAGATTAGAATTTTTATGGTTTTAAATTTAATTTATTCTTTCTACTTTTTCTTTCTTGTTTATTGGATTTATTTTAGAATATTTAACCATGAATTCTTTTAGCTAAATTTGAGAAAATCATTTATATCTTTTCTAAAGAAAGTTTTAACGGGTAAATATCTTAGATAAATAAGATTATATATTCTTTAGATAATTAGAATCATTTTAACTGTTTTAATTCATATATAAATCTTTTTTAAAAGGTGAAGTCGGGTTAATTTTTAAGGTTCTAATGAGAAATTAAATAGAATAACTTATCTTCTAATTTTGAAGGGTTTATAGAATAGGATTAGAAACCCTCTAATCCCAATCTTTAAATATCTCTTAAAAGATATTATATATAAAGTATATACGAATTTTAATAAGTCTATCTCCTAATGAAGAATTCTATGATGTTTAACTCTGGTTGAAGATGTAGAGAAGATCGTATTTAGATATAATAAATTACGATCTGAGGAACCTTTACTCGATGAGAGAGTTGCCTTAGAGAAGGCGTTCTATCAAAAAGATTTTGTAGAAAATCCATTAGATAGATTTCATGCTATAGTTTTTGATTTCATTTCAGATTTAAATGATAATCCAGAGCTTGTAGAGGATTTCCTAACTGAAGATATATCTAAAAAACCCTCAACTCTTAGGAAACTCGCAAAGGCTCGGTTAGAAAAGCATCAACGTAAGATGCGACAAAAAGCTGGGGTATCTAAGAGAAGACCAGAAGCTCAAGCTCTTAAGAAACTTTATGGGATTACTCCAGAAACAGCAACTCCTTTACTTCAAGAGGAGATTAAAATAGGAGAAACAATTACTCCAATTCAAACTCCCGCTATTACGCAAGCATTTCAAACCCCTACAATTGAAACTATTAGCGGCCTTACAGATCGCCAAATGACTCCGGTTCAGTCGTCATTTGTTAAGGGAGTAGGAGCCTATAAAGGTCATCTACTTATAGAATATCATCATGATCCAAACATCTGGGGATATGCTTTAGGAGGAGAGAAAGCGGGTAATTGGTTTAACGAAATACTAATGAGTGGTTCAAAAGGAGGCTGGGTATGGGATAAGCTCTTAGGAAAGCCGAGCATTTATGGTATGGCTAAGGGTAAGTTTTTCGCAGTTCCTCAAGACGATGGAACTACTAATTTCTTTACTACTAAAGGAGCTCAGTTTGTTCATTTAGAAGGAAGACCAGCTAAATTTACCTACAATCCCGTAGGATATCAGGGAGGGGAGCAGTTTTATGATCAGCAATCTAAAGTATGGCAAGAATATAAGGAAAAGATTGTATCACCCCCTAAGAGTAGGGAGCTCGCAGAGATTAAACTAATTGAACAAGAGCAACAAAGGGGAGTTAAATTGCAAGAAGAATTAAGACAGTTATTTAAGCAAAAGTTCGGATTGGATTTTGCTAAAGATCTTCTTACAAATGAATTTAGTATAGGTAAATTTGATTTCAAGCTAGTAGAAGACTTAGATGCTTTAGCAGAATGTATGGATCAAGGAAATACTAAAGAAGAATGTTTCAAGTTTTTTGCGATTGCTAAAAGTAAAGGAACTCCACAAGAGAAATCAGAGAGATATAAAAAGAAGTTTATAGAAGAACATCCAGATGTTAAACAAATTCAAATACATCTTAAAAAAGCAAAAAGAAATATAAAAGAACATCCAAATGTACCTCAATTTAAAGAAAATAAAGAGTTTTATACGAGAATCCTTAAACAAGAAAAAGAATCCTTAAAGGAACTTACTGAGAAGTTTTATGTTCCTCAAGAGCTTAAAGCTCAAGGGAATATTACTTCTAAAGAATACCCGCAAATACATCCTCAATTAAATGTTTCGAGAGATGTGAATATAGATAAAAATGATTATAATATTGTTCAAATTAATAGAGTACTTCATAATTTACCTAAAAAGTTTCAAGAAATTACTCCTGTATTTCTTCAGAATGAAATTACGGATCATCTCGATTTTCAAGTATATAAAGGAGATATTCCTCCATCTTATAAAGAGGTTGGATGGGATACAAAATATGAGGATGTAAGTGGAATCTTTTCTATAAAGACTGGAAATGCTGCGGTTAGTGCTAAAAACTCATGGAATACTGCAAGAACTACTCGACACGAAACGGGACATGGAGTATGGGAATTTGACTTAAAAGAAGTAGATCATGATAAGTTTAAGGAATTATATGAGAAATATAAACCAGAATTAAAGAAAGAAAATAGAATGTATGAACATAATGACATTCATGAATTTTTTGCCATAAGTTTTGAAAAAACAATGAGTAAAAGATTAGTTTTAATTGGGTTTATTGAAGTAGAAAAATATTTTCTAGGATTAAAGAAAAGATATGATTTTGTAGAAGATATTAAAGAAAAAACAATTAAAGCTCTGGAAATTGCTTTTAAAGAAGGCGATAATTATATTTATGATTTAAGGAAATTAAATGAAGTTCCTAAAGATATTCAAGAGAAATTAATTAAAAAAGGGATTGCTATGATTGTAGAAGTAGAAAATGTTTCTAAAGCGGCTAAGACTGGGAAGGCTGATTTAATAGATGTAGGAAGATGGATAACCATCAAAGGAAATCATATATTTATTCCTAACAAACCACTTATAAAAGAAATGGAAGGGGGAAATTTAACTAAAAGTGATCTTACTGAAGAGCAAGGTCGATGGGTCACTATGCGAGGAACTCATGTATTTATTAAGAAGGGACAATCTCCTAAAGCCGCACTACAAGAAGTTATTAGTAAAGAAACAAAAAGAAGTAATGAAAAACACAAGACAATTGAAAGTATTAGAAAAGCATCTAATCAGAAAATAAAAGAAAAGAAAGAAGCTTATAAAAGAGCTAAGAAAGGAAATGATCCAGAATTTACATCAATTCTTAAAAGAGATAAGAAGGTATTAGAATCCAAGCAACAAATAGCTATTCTAAAAGTTAGAATTGCATCTACTTCAAATGAAAAGAAAAAAGAGGAACTTAGAAGTATATTAAAAACTGCTAAAAAAAGAAAAGATAGGATACAATATGGTGAATCTACACCTAAACAAAAGCTTAAGAAATTTGATCATAAGCACGATTTCATAGATACTTCTAAATGGAAATTGGATTTTACAGAGGATTATACAATCATGTATGGCCCTATTACTCATGGAAGGAAGGGAGGTCATTTTGATTATAGAGATCCTGAAGATCCTAAGAAAGTAATAAGATTATATAAAGATTATAAGAGCTTAAAAGAAGTTCATAAAAATTTAGATTATTATCCTATCATAGGAACTCAAGGTAAAGGAAGTCATAAGGCTAGAGTAGTCGGATTTACTTATGGTTATGAGCCTAGAGATGATACTGAGGAGATTTATGCTCATGGAATATTGTTTAATGATTTAATAGATATTTCAGATATACCTCTAGAAGCTAAACGACAAGTATCTATAGGATTTAAAGATAAAATTGTAGGAGATGTTCAATATGTTAAATCAGTAGATCATCTAGCTATATCTCTAGATAATGATGAGGTTGGGCGATGTGAAATGGGTGGTAAGAGTTGTTTTATGGAAGTAAAGACGGATTTTGTAGAAGACTGTCCTTATGGTATCAAACCCGTTATGCAAATAAGAGAAATACTCACGATCACTAATAAACAGGTGGTATAAAAAGATTGAATATAAGTAAATTTTTTAAAGGAAAATACGGTAAGGGAGATTTTAGTGTTGTTGATGATAAATTAGTCTATGAGGCTGAGAATGGAAACATAATAGAAGCAAACTTACCAAATAATGTTAATAAGTCTATTAAAAATGATACAATAAACGAGGAAGTAGAAATGACAAAAGAAGATACAAAAAAAGATAAAAAAGAAGATTTAACTAATACTAAAAATGCCGGTAATATGGATGCTAGTTATGTTAAACTCGGAGAAAAACACGATGAGCCTGATCCTGAAGTAATGGAAGCTAATCGTAAGCATATTGACACAGATGATGTTGCTGCAGATGAAAAGAAGAAAAAGATTCCAGAAGAAGGCGCAGAAGCCGGAGAAATGGAAGCGGAAACTCCAAATCCCAAAAAGAAGAAAAAGAAAATGGAATATGATCTTATGGAAGAGTTTAAGGCACTTAAGGAAGATATGTCAACTAAATTTGAATCTCTTGAAAAAGAGAATGTTAAACTTAAGAATGACATAACTGAATTAAATAAAGAGAAGATTGCTGAGAAAGATCAAATCCAAGAAGATCTAATCAATGATATGGCTGATAAATATATGGTTCCTACTAAATGGCTCAAGGAAAAAGCAAAGAAATATGAAAACATGGAAGATTTCATTGAAGACTTCTATGAAGGATTATCATTTGCTTTTGGTACAATACCTGGTCATGAAGTAGAAGCATATAAACGTGAAGACATGAAGGAGTCTGGGCTACTTACTGCTGTAGAGGGGTTAAGCATTGCTGCTAAAGCTCCAGAGAGGGGATTATAATGACTCTAGGAACTAATTTAGTCGATTTAGCTGACTTTAAAAATAATTTAGTAGCGGAAGGCCCAGATTTCCCAAGACGGGTAGAACGTAGAACTAACGGTTCTGATATGTTCATTGGAATGATGGTCACGGGTAAAGGTGAAACTTTCCCAGATATTGATCCTTGTGCTGAAGATGAGCAACCCCTAGGGATTTTAGAGGGTTATACTAACAAGAATAAAATAGATGATAAACCTGCGGGATATTGGTATAGGGACGGAGACGTGCCTTTTGATGATAACAAATGGGTTATTATCGGAATTCCTATTCCGGGACAAATACTTTGGTTTTGCTCAGCAAGTAATACAACTATTGAAATTGATGATGCATTAAAGATCGTTGATGGATTAATGGATGTAGCAAGCACTGGAGATCAAATCTATGCCACAGCTGAAGAAGCTGTAGTTGCTGCTAGTTCAACTACAAAATACTTCCGTGGAAGAGTTGTGAGGGGTTAAAAAGATGCCAGGACAAGGATTTAGTCAAACGATGGGAACTGTGATTTCTAACTATGTTAGAGATTTCTTGCTTGTGGAGCCTTCTATATTAAAATTCTTTAAAGAGAATAACTTAATTAGGAAGATTGCTAAGGGACAAGACAGATGGAGATACTTTGATGAGGAGTCACCCGGAAAGTCTAAGATGACTTCAACTATTCACGATGCTGCAATTTTGAGCCCTAAGTTCGGAGAGCAAGATGTTCACTTAATGAAACTCGTAGGTAAAATTAGAATAGGAAAAGAAGACTTGGACAAATTCCGAAGCGGGACTTTTATAAGCGGAGATCTAATGGGTCGTACTGTTGCTGCTGCTGTTCGAGAGCAACGTAATCAAGTTGATTCCTTTATAATGTGGGGTGATGAAACAAGAAACCCCGGATCAACTATAGATGCTGTTAGAGGACAATCGGTTTATACGGGAATTCTTAATGGAGGTACGGAGCTAGCAGGAGGAGATGGTAATGATAATGATATAGCTGATAATGGAGATTATATCTCAACTTTAGCTAATTATTATGATGCTTTACAAGCCGCAGGACATCAAGCAAATGAGTATATAATTTTCTCAGATACTGCAACTAGAAAGAGAGCCTTCCAAGGAAACCACTACTTATCAACTACGGGAAGTACAGAGTATGCAAGAGTCTTAAATGATTACCCTTGGATTACCCAATGGATTGCTACTCCAAACTGTAATGATTATAGTGCTATTAAATACAGAATGGCTTTAGTACAACCAAAACAGAAGGATGCTGAAGGAAAGATTGTTAATACTATAGAATTAATTATGGGATATCAATTTGAAGTAACTCCCGTGGCAAATGGAGGACTTACAGAATCTGGTAATTATGAAGCGTTCTTAGAAACTTCATTAGCTTTAGTAGAGTTTTGGCCAACTGCGAATCAGAGATCACCAACATTAACAATAACTTAAAAATAAATCTAAATTTTTATTTTTTTTATATATTAAAATAACAAAAAAAAGAGGTAAAAGAAATGGAACAAGAAGCAAAAAGAATTAAGGATAGTATGCCAGTAGTTAAGTCATATTGGATAGATAGAAAAGAGAAAAGAGAAAATAGGTCAGTAGAGTTAGATGTACAAGCATTAGGGACATTAAAGAAGGCTTGTGAATTTTATAACAAGAATTACCCTAGATCTAACTGTGGAATAAGTTATGATAAAGATAAGGAAAACTTATCAAAAGTATCATTTGAAATAAATAGGGAAGCCGCTCTTGCCTTTAGAGATGTTTTGGAATATTATAAAACAGAAAATACTATTTCTATTGGAGATGAAAAGAATATTGGAAGGGCTTTATGGAGAGTAAATCAAAGGATACCCGATCTTTCAAGGATAAATAAGATTATTGAGTTAGAAGAGAAAAAGAAGGAAATGGAAAAGGAGATCCATAAATTACGTACTCTGAAGGAAGAAGTAGAGCTAAATATAAAAGTTGAAAAGGAACTTCACTTTGTATGTGGATGGTGTGAGAAGGAATTCATAGGAGATACTGCTAGGTTTGAGATTAAAGAACATATCCTAAAATGTCCTAAGATGCCAAATAAACCAGAAGAACCTCCAAAGGAAGAGAAGATCCCTGAAAAGTTATTTACGTGTAATATCTGTGAAATTGAATTAAATCGATATGATATGAAGGATCATGCCATGAAAGGAGGCTGTATTGCGACTAAAGAGGTTAAAATAGAAAAAGTGGAATTCTATATCTGTGAAGAATGTGGAAAAGAATGTAAGAATGCTGCGGGACTAGCTTCTCATTCAAAAATACATAAAAAGGAGGAATAATCATGGATGATCGAGTTATAAAGGATTTATTAGATTTTATTACTCTAAAAAACATAAAATATAAAGATCCACGTGAAGAATGGCTAATAAATGAAGCTAGGAAGACTTTATGGTATAAATTAGAGAAAAAGATCCCTATAAAAATACTTGAAGAAATAATTAAAAAGGAAGAAATAGCTAAAAAGGAGTAATATTATGAGCGATAAGTGCCTTCAATGTACAGTTAGAGGGGTATGTTGTTATGTTAATGTTCCAATTGAAGGTTTTAATATAATCTTAGAGAATGTGCATTGTCCTAAATTAGATCATACTGGATTATGTACGTGTTATGAGAACAGACATATCCATTCTTGGTGTTTAGATGATAAAGAAATGTTCAATAAGAATTGCCTACCTAGAGAATGCGAGTATCTTAAAGAAGGAAATCAAGAGTTCCATCCTAAAATGCGTTTAGGAGAGATTTTAAATAATCATAGTATTTCTGAAAAGAAAAAAGCAAAAATTAGAATGGAATATGATTACTTTGATAAATTTCCCTTTGATGCTTACATTCAAGTATTACATAAGAAAGAGGTTAAAGCATAATGGCAACCCAATACGTTACAAGAGACCAATGGGCATCTAAGAAGGGTTATGCTAACTGGGCGGCTTATGATAAATCATATCCTACTCAAGCGGACTTAGAAGATTATCTAGATGAGATGACGGATACCATGAATTCTGAGCAATATATCAATACTACGACAAGTATTACGGATACTAGATATCTAAAATTTCTTAGAAGAGTTTGTTATAATGGAGTAAATTATATGATGTCTGAGGAGGAAGCTATGGCTGGAGAGAGAGTTCGTACAGTACGACAATATATAGATTATATGCGACCTTCCCATCGAAAGCAATTAATAGAGATCGGAAGAACTAAAGGAACTCGTGTATTTGGAGCTGTAAGATAATGGTATGCTCAGAAACTACTAAAACGGAACTTCAAGCGGGGACTTGGACTAATTCAAGCGGTTTTTTTAATACCAAGAATATTTTCTTGGAAACTGATGAAGTTAAAGCGGGAGCGGGTACTAATTATATAATATTAGGAGATGATGATGAGGAAATTATACGATCTTCAGATAGTAAGCGAATTCATGCAGAGGAAAGTTGTGCTTTAATAATATTTGCCACTAATATAACTAAGCGAAATAATCTTGTCGATGATATTGAATCTATCTTTGTAGCTTCCTCAAAAGCTTTAAAATTACTCTCTGGAAAACCCTCTGCTAGGAGGACAAGGTATATTAGAGAATTTATAATAAATTTAACAACAAAGAGTTGAAAATAAAAAATGGTATATATAAAAGATCATGTAGCCTTTTGGGCTAGAGAAGGAGCATTATTACCCACATTTGGTTATGGAGCGGCAGGGATGCCAGCAGCATCTACAATAGTACATCAACCGTTTAATCCAAGTAAAAAGATGCCCGTACCTATTATTAGTGTAGGGCATGAAGAGCATGTGCTATCAGATGCTAGAGTTCCGGGAATCATAGCAGATACTAAAATAGAACCAGTAGAAATAGATTTTAATGATATGTTTTTTAAAGATCCATATTTAATGTTTTGTTTATTTCCTAATAAGACGATGACGGGAGCGATAACATGGGGTGCGAGTAATACTGGAACACTTATCGGAAACTTTACTGTAGAAACTTATTCGGATTCAATAATGTATCAAGTAAAAGTAGCTGATGCTTCTGGAGGAGGTTCTCATTTAGAATATACATTTCATGGAGGAGAGATTACCCAGTATAAATTAGTTGCAGAAGAGAGTAAGCTTCTCATGGAGAGTGTGAAGATTAAGTTCATGGATATGGTTTCTAATAGTAGAGCTTTTACTACCGATGGCGATTTTGATGATGGAAGTACAAGACCTAATGCCGCTTGGGATGATGATGGTCCTTATCATAGTAAGAATGTAAGCTATGAATGGGGAGGCTCGGCACCAGTAGGAATTCAAGTAAGAAAGGGAACTCTCACGATTATTACTCCGAAACCTCAAGAGCATATCCAGAATTCTCAGAAGGCTCAAATCAATTACTTAGGAAGCCCTCTAGGATTTGAAGTACTTCTGGAAGGATTCTTATCTACAAATGTCCAAGTTGCAGAGGTAATTAAAGCTTATGCAAATAAGACCAAACAAACTTTTGAGTACATTTATAATGATGCGGGAGGCGCTGAAGAACGTAAATGGCAATGTACTCAAGTATATTTAAAGAAGTATGAATTCGATGGAGATGGTATTCCAGAAGCTGGGAAGCCTGTCAAATGTAAGCTCACATTTGGATTAGGAGTAGCAAATGCGGGAACTAAGGCTGCGATTAGTTATAGTGGTAAATGGTTAAGCCATGTGGATCCTTATCATGCTACGATTAGGAGGATTAATGTTGCAGCAAGATAATATTCCTAAGTTTGCCAAGGAGGGAATTATCCTTAAAGAGAATATAGCTAAATTACAATGTGAGGGAAGTAATGTTATTCCCAAGAATCAACTAAAAAAATTAAGATTAAAAATAAAAAAAGGAGGAAAAAATCATGACAGAAATAGAAAAAGAACCTGAAATAAACTTAGAAGAGATTGAATTTAGAGAAATTACCACTGCAGAGTATATAGCGCAATTAGAGGATGATAAAATGAGAATGGTAATAAAATCTCAGATTGCTCCAATGTCTTTTGCAATGAAACAACCTAATAATCTCAGTCCTAAGAAGCTCGGAATGCTCCCTTGGGGTACTTTTAGTAAATTATTAGCTAAATTCAATAAAGCTCAAGGTTTAGAAGCAGATTTTTTAGGGAAGAAGTAAGGGAGCTCTGGGAAAAAGGTTATTATCCTCCAGAACTAACGGTATCGGAGGAAACTGGGACTTCTCTTACGGATCTCAAGAAAATGGAGCATCTAGAGGTAATGTATTATTACTACTTTATAGTCAAAAGGAAAGAGAAAGAAATGGAAGAAATGGAAAAAGCCCAAGATAAAGTTAAAGGAGGAGCTAATACTACTTTTATAGAGTGCCCAGCTCCAGAAGGCGCTAAGTCTTGGGATGAGTGGGAAAAGAAAATTATAATTCAAAGAGAGAGTGAAT
>SDBT01002043.1_pt1 | contig 36180 bp, 32 predicted proteins | sample 2277101 | NCBI WGS metagenome assembly SDBT01 (sample SAMN10404973, study PRJNA504765) | marine sediment metagenome | isolation source: marine sediment core GS10_PC15, 103 cmbsf | place: Arctic Ocean: Southern Knipovich Ridge | collected 2010 | reverse complement strand
CTGTGATTGATCTTACTTTTGGGCACTTAGCTCAGTGGTAGAGCACTGCGTTCACATCGCAGGGGTCGCAGGTTCAAATCCTGCAGTGCCCACCATTTTTGTCAAAACTAAAGGGTTCGAATCCCTTTTGGTTCACCAAAGGTTTCTTTTCTTGATTATACAATACGTTAAACCCGTTTTTGTAAGATATATCAAGGTAATCTCCATCAGCAATAATGTTCGAACTTGCTAATTTGAGGAATTTCCACTTCTTCTCTGGTGTGAATTTTTTTAGCCACAAATACTTTGCTTTTGAGGCTAGTTCGAAGATTGATACCGCTAACTTATATGATAGGTCTTCAGACCTTTCTTCAGAAGCAATAGAAGCATCTAGATTTGTTATTTGTTCGGTGTAGTCATTATATTGTTCATTGTAAAAATCCTCAGTAACTTTCTTAGCGGTGTAGTTATCGTAAAGCGTCTTACGCTGGGTTTTAACCTGCTTCTTCTGTTCTTCAAGGTTTTTAACTACATCAACGTTGAATAGATACTCTTCATCCCGGTAAGCGGATAATGCGTCCTTTACCCAACCTAAGAGCCGCTCAGATTTAACCTCAAACCTGCTCAGGTGGTCTAGTATCCTTGTAGATATTAAATCCTCTTTCTGGTACTTTTGACCTTTACAATGGTGGCATCTGTAATAGACAAATCCTTTCTGCATTTCACCCGTTAAACTGTGAAAACAGTATTGGCATTTGATAAGCCCCCTACCATAGACAAAGAAACGTTTGGTAGCGTTAGGGTGGTTCTTCCCGTCAAGCAAGTCCTGGGCTTTATAGAACACATCAGGGCTAATTATAGTCCCGTGCTTACCGTCATAAGTAACTCCACCCCAATTAAATTTTCCAGAGTAAAAGGGATCGCGCAGTACCCTTTGGATATAGCTTACCGAAATTGGCTTACCCAGCCTTTGCAGTCCTTGCTCGTAGATGAAATTTCGTAGTCCTCTTATAGACATTCCACTAACGTAAAGCCTAAACATCCTTTCAACAAATTGGGCTTCTAGTGGGTCTTTTTCCCAAACTTTTTGTCTATCTTTAAGGACTAGCCTATATCCGAACTTTCGATTATTTGGATACCAACCTTCTTCGGCTTTCTGAGTCATTCCTTTTCGTACTTCCTCGCTAATATTGTTCGCTGTTCTTTCAGCCACCGCAACTTCTATTCGCCAAATAAATATTTCATCAGATTTTGAGTTTTTGTGTATAACTCGGTTTTGTTTAACAAAGTGAATTTTGTTGTTATCATTTTTATTTAACCAAAGATCGATGTTGATGGTGTCTTGGAAATTCCTAGTAAGTCTGTCAACCTTTTCCACTACAAACTCCGTAACCTGAGGATTTTTGTATAACAGTTTCATTTTGGAATTAAAGATTTTACGCTGCTTGTCTTTAGAGGCAGTTTCAGAGATTTGGAAAGAATCAAAGACACGAAAATTATTTTTAGTGGTGTATGAGGTTAAATCCTTTTTTTGGGCATTGAGAGAGTAACCTTCCGCTTGTTCTTTACTACTCACCCTAGCCATTACTAGAGCTTCAGCCATACCTTCGTTACTAATCATATCTTCCCTCTACCTCTCTGGTCAATAAACCGGCTGGGACGCTGTTCGAACTTTTGACCTCGATCTGCATCAAGAAGTAAATTAAACGTCTCAACTAGGTCTTTTCCAAACTCCTCAACTTCTTCATCAGACATTTCCAAATTATAGTCCTCTTTCATTATCATTTTTAATTCTTCTTGTCTTCTTTTATCAAACCAGTTCAAAGGTCTCCTCCCAAACTTCCAAACTCTTTCAAGGCTTTTTCAGCAGTTCTTTCACAATCGTCAGGAAGCTCTCCTCTTTTGGCAAGCTCATTTTCAATTATTTCTAGCCTCTCTAGATACTCTTTAATTCTTGGGTGGTGGGGGTGCTTGTCAATCCAATATGTAGCCTTCTTGTGGCGAATTTGCAACGAGGCTGTATCCTCACCTTTGACTAGCTCCTCGAATTTTTCCTTGCTGCTTTTAGTAGCTCCGTTTTCCGAACCTTCGGACAGTTCGGACAGCGATTTTGGGTGTGTCTCTAGCTCCTCAAGTCCGTAATTGACCTTTAATTGCCTTAAAAACTCCTCATCATAAAAAATTCCTCTTTTTGTACTAGAGGAGTTCTTTTTAGACCCGAAGCCTAAATTCTTCAAAATCCTACTTATAGTGGGTTCGCTGATGTGCCTGTCTTCTATCTTTCCTTTATTGAATTTGTTGCATATATCTTCGTAGGTGAGACAAAGCGTTCCCTTCTCAACTGAATCACCCAACTCGTCTACCAGCTTTATGATTCTTGCCTCAAAAGTGTTCTCCGCTTCCTCACGCTTCTGCTTTACAACTAGCTTCTTGAACTGCAAAAAATGAGGTTCGTGTCGGGGAAAGATGGTCTTAACCATCTGATGATAACCCCTCAAGTAATTTTCTAACTTACCGGGTTGTTCTTTTTTTACCTCTAAAAAGGGGTTTTTGTGGTGAGCCATCCTGAAGGCGGTAAGTTTTTCCCTAAATGGAAGCCCCAATTCCTTGGAAGGCTCTATATCGAACACCTTGTTGGAGTAGGGCATATTAAAGACAACGCACCTAGCTTCGGTTACATCATCCACCATCCGGTTGGAGCTTGCACCGGTTGCCCCAAAGGTCTGAAATGTAATCATATCCCGAAACGCGCCCCTTTCAGGGTGAAGAACTCTGGAACTTGTTACCCCACGCTCCGCTCTCCCATAAATCAAGTCCTCGCAATTGCTATTCTCCACTCGCCTCGGAAAGTTTTTAACATCAAAAAAGAGCGAAGCTCCATAGTCGCTGCCCCATCTAATAAGGTTTGGCTCTCTAAAGGTCTCGGTGAAGATGCCTCGCCTCGAAGCGTAAGCCACCGCTTTGAGGGTTGGGGTTTTGCCTCTACCTTTGGTCGCAACTAAAAAAAAGATGGGAGAAAAATTAAACTTCTCTATTAAATATGAGTGAAGGGTGAATAAAACTAAGAAGTGGAAATGCTCTTTCGTTGGCGGTTCGCTGAACTGCTTAAAATAATCTAGTAAGGAAGGGTATAATTCCTCTTGGCAGTAGGTACACCCTTGCACGCTGTCCGAACTGTCCGAAATGTCAGTATGCTTCTCGACTTCCTGTAATACAGCTTTCGCTCTTGGAAGCAACCAATCTACTTGTGGCGGGGGAAGGTAAATCTTGCCATCAATTTTCCTCTCTGAAAGCAAGTCCCCGTCAAATGTGAGAAACTTGACCTGCCCTCTATCCTCAACCAAATCCACCAAGTCGTCAAAATTGGCTGTGTAGTTCTTCTCGGATTTTTCATTGCCGAGCTTGGAGGATTCTTCTTTAGCCATACTTGCCTCCCCCAAGCGCAATGTCCCTTAACTCGTTTAGCTTGGAAAAAAGGGTTTTTGGGTCTACTAGCGCATTACCTAAAAAGTATTCCTCAAGGAGTTTTGAAGCGGTTTCCGGTGGATCAAAGAAAAACGACATTTCTCTAGGGTTGGTGCGGTCTACTTTTGAAAGTTTGATTTTGCCCGTGCTAAGCAAATATGCCGAAAGGTTTATGTTCTTGAGGCTGAAGTTTCTTTCCATTTTTTCTCCGATCCGATCCGGTCTGCCCGAATCTAGGTTCATTGAAGCACAGAGGATTATAAACGTCAAACACTATAGGTTAGTAATTGAGGCTAGATTGGTTAGTTTTTTATAGTTTTGGGCTGTGCTTTTGAGGCTAGTCGGTAGGGGAACTTGGTAAGTTTTTTAGGTGAAGCTGATGACTCTTAGGAATATCTCCTCGCCTTATTTCGAAAACGAAAGGATTTTCAGACTCTCCCCCTATAGTTATTTTGGCTAACTTCTTATTAGTGGCATTTACCAAAACTTTCAGGCTATTTAATTTATTGAGTATTACGGAAGGATTGCTAGGACTTCTGCTTATTATTTTTGCTGCACTTACAAGCTCATTATTTCCCACCGAAGTTAAACCCGAAAGCGCTTCTAGTAGCTGTTGTTGTTTTGTAGGTAGGGTTTTGGCTATAGCTAACACTAAGTGTTTTGAATTAAACCTTGGGTATCCCCTTTGGGTCAAATACCAATCAAAGGTGTCTTCGTTGAGTTTTCTAGATCTTTTCTGTTTTTCGCGATACTTTTTTTCTCCTTCAGGAGTATTTCTCCCTTCGACTATTTTTTCAATGAGTTTTCTTACTTCTTCATCAGTCATCTTTCCAATCCAATCAAAAAGCCCGCAAAGGGGCATTGCCTGTATTATAACTAAATTGATTGAAAAAGTAACAAAAAGCCGATATAATCAAGCCAATTAAACATTAGCCTCACAGCAAAATGGTGCGAAAGCATCGGGATCTGGAATGGCGACATTCCCGTTGATCCTGATGCTGTGAGGCTGATGGTGAGGGGGTGTCGCCTTTATAGTATCGGCACACCTCAAGAATAGATGAACTAGATATGAGATTGAAAATACTCCTCACAGTTTTAGGTTTGCTGATAGTAGGCTCTAGTGCTTATTTAGCTGCAAATACAGTTTTTAAGCCTAAACCACCCAAACCTACGCAGTCTATTGGATTCGAAAATCTGAAGGACTCCCGTTCAGAAAAAGGGCAAGATGAGAAAGATGGGGATGTTAAGGGAAAAGAAACTGACAATTCCGGTAACTCAAAACCTTCTACCTACGATTCATATTTGAAAGATTACACAAGTTCTGACCCTTTGAATTTCTCTAAACCATCCAATTCAAATTCGACTTCTCCTTACACTTCAAATCCAAACCCCGCCCCAACCTCAAATCAGCCAACTAAAAACTACTCGTCATTATTTTTCAAGCTAAGAACATCCGGCAGCGCAGCCGAATCCTCATTAACCAGACTTGTGGGTATTACCAATAACTACAAATCCCAAATTGGCTCAATCAGAGCAAGTTGTGCTGCGAGAAACCTTAGCGAGGGTTATTGCGACTCACAAGTGCAGGGTGTTCTTAATTTATACAAAAATTCGGCTACCGGTCTTCTGAAATCGGCTCACGATTCCTTGGCTACAGCCCAAAGCCCCCTAAATGAGTTTCGACCTGTCCCCCAAAATTGGCAGACTGCTTATGGACACATAGCAGATGGGTTGATAGACCTAGCCCAAGCATTAGTTAACGCACAAAATGCGGTTTTGGATAACAATCAACTAGCAAACACAAGCAACCTTGGTTCGCTTATACAAAGTTGGAAATCTCACCATAGTGCTGCTTTATCATCCGTTCCTTAAAGTTATGAGCGAATTAAAATTCACTAAACAACTAACGTCTGAAAAAGACCCGACTGAGAAAATGCAAATGAGAGCCACTTATTGCAAAAAATGTGGGAGTAAGCTGGGCAGCGATAGTAAATTTTGCTCTAAGTGTGGCGTAAGGACTGATAACTAATTATGTATTGTTCTAACTGCGGAAAAGAAATATCAAAAGAAAGCAAATTTTGTCGTTTTTGTGGTGATTCAGTCAAACAGAAGGAGTCAAATAATTCTTCTAAGAGTGAGGATGCTGCAATTGAGGTAAGCCAAAGCAAGAATAGTGTTAAAGTAGGTATAAAAAATCTTTTCGCTTTCAAGCGGCCTTCACTCAAAGAGTTCCTTATAAACCTGTTAATTTTTGTAGCAATAGTAATTGTAATTAGTTACTCTTTTAGAAACGCTTGGTTACTAGCCATTCTTATAATATCCGCCTGGAGAGCCAGAAAAGGTAAAAGCCTGTTAAAAAGGGTAAATATATCCTCTGGAATTATATACTTGTTAATTGGGGCGGTGCTTAACGGGTTGTTTGCTGGAGTATTAGGGGAGATGGCGATGGTGCTAGGATACCAAGTTGTAGCCTTCTACTTATTAGAGTTTTACAGACCTGACGACTCAACTACCTGGCTTGAGAAGCCGATTTCACACTCCCCGCTGCGCTTTATAGCACTTGTAATTGCCGGTGTTATCATGTTTTTTGTGTTGCTTATCGTTTTTGGTAGTCTCTTTGAATAGTTAGACAGATGATACAAATTTTAATTTTAGAAGATTACCTAGAAAGAATTTTTATTTTTTAGGAACTCACACGGGATCGTATAAACAGGCTCAATGGAACGGGACTCCAAGCGGTCACTTGCACAATCCAAAACCTCTTTAGACGCCTTTAATGCCTCCCGTTGGTACTTGTGAAGCTCGAATGTCTCTATTCCTCTTCTTCTCCACTATATTGATCTGAATATTAAAGCTCTGGTCTGGTTTAGCTTCGGGCGGTGGTATAAGCCCCGCTCTATCTAACACCTCGCGAGCCGCCGCTATCTTCGTTCCGCCCTTTTGCTTCGGGTCATCCAAAACCTTACCTAGTTGTAAAGCAGCCTTAGGTACAAGCCCTTTGAGTATGACAGCCCCTTCTTCTTTTATTAACTCTAAAATCTCATTAACCTTAGCATTTCTTAGCAGTTTCGAGGCGTTTACTGCCGCAATATCGCTGTTTTTGACCTGAAATCCCGCGTTTTCATACGCTTTTGTGGCATTAAAGCCATTACTAAAGTAGTTTTGTAAGAATCTTAAATGTCGGGGTTTTAACTTTTCAGCCTTCTGCTCAATAGCTGTAGCGTGTCCTCTTTTGACCATTGTACCTTCTGCTACATTACTCATAAGCCTACTATACCAAAAATTGAATCTGAATTTCTATATTGAGGATAGGATTCGACTAAAAGTTAGAATTTTACTAGTAGATTCTATCGTTTCAGGTGGTTTAAGTATACAATGCAGTAAATGACTGAAAAACAATACTGGCAAGCCTTGAAGGGGGCTACCGAAAAAATATTAACTTCGAAGTCAAGGAAAAAACTGGTTGTCGCAGGTCCGGGAACAGGAAAGACCTTTTTATTCAAAGAGGCGATTAAACGCATAGGTGGGAATAAAAAAGACTTTTTGGCATTAACTTTCATAAATAACCTTGAAGATGAGTTGGTAAAAAACATAGGTGATATATCCAAAGTTTATACATTCCACGGATACTGTTATTTATTGCTTCAAAAATATGGGGGTCTAAGACTCGGTTTAAGCAAACTTTTCATTTATTATCCAATGCTGATAAGGTTAGTAAAATCTGACTGGGAACACACAAAAAAAGACCCACCTCCGCAATTTTCTAAGATTATGCGCAATTTGATTCCTGATAAGTCCGCTGTCGATTTTTTTATAAAAAGATCTGATTACTACAACTCCGTAGGATATGATGATTCCGTATTTAGAGTTTATAAGGGGCTGGAAGGCGGAGTAACAATGAAGGAAAAATATAAACTCTTAGTTTTAGACGAGTATCAAGATTTTAACTCCTTAGAGGCTGCTATCATAGACTATTTGACAGATACGAGTCCATCCTTAATCGCGGGTGATGATGACCAAGCCTTGTATTGTATTTTGAGAGATTCACAACCCGATTTAATTAGAAAACTTTATCATGATGAAGATGTTGAGACATTCGAACTGCCATTTTGTCTTCGTTGCCCAAAACCAGTAGTAGACGGATTCACAGATATACTAATTGAGGCGAAGAGTAAGGGCTTATTGTCAAGCAGAATCGACAAAAAATTCAACTTCTTCCCTCCCGAAAAGATTAAAGACACTAAAAAATACCCCAAGCTAAAACTAGTAACTTCATCCATCCAAAGGTCAAATACTCTTGCGGGAAACTATTTGGGTCGGTACATAGTGGGTGAGATTAAAAAAATCCCAAAAAATGAAATTATAGAAGCTAACACGGATGGCTGTTTTGTCGTTATGGTAATTGGACCTAAGTATTACCTTGACAGCCTCTTACCAATTTTTGAAGCTGAAAGAATAAGGGTTGATTATGAGGCGAAATCAGAAAAAGAACTGGACATAAGGGATGGTTACAAAATACTGCAAAATAATAAGACCTCTACGCTTGGCTGGAGAATAGTTGTCGAGATTAGAAAACCAAGTAATTACTCCGAAGTTGTTTCAAAAATTGTAGCTGACAGAACTTCTATACTAGAATTACTTCCTAAGGCATACGTTGACGAGGTGTTAAGTGAGACGGACAAGTATAAAGAAGAAGCAGCGAAAAAAGAAATAGAAACTGACAAGCAAGGTTTAACAGTTAAGCTAACGAGCTATGAAGGCGCAAAAGGTTTGTCGGCTCAGCACATTTTCATTTTAGGTTTACAAAATAAATATCTGCCAAGAGATCCAAGTAATATAACGGATATTGAGGTTTGTAGATTGTTAGTAGCGTTGACCCGAACGCGAAAGCAATGCCATATGCTCACAGTAAAAAACTTTGGCGGTATTCCAACCACCCCTTCTATTTTTGTCTCTTGGGTAAATAGCAGTCGTTATGAAAGGATTAACATTGATAAAAATTATTGGAACTCCTAAACACGATGGAACGGGACTCCTGTGTGGCTTTTAGGTATTTTCTAGGAAATTCGAGGAAATTTCAGGTAAATTCGGGTTGTTAACCTCAAAATTTAGGCAAATTTATGCATTTTCTAGCATTTAGACGCGTCTTATTAGTCGTTAAGTGCTATTTAAGTAGGTGCAACACCCCTCTTATAACTAGCCCAAGCCACTTTGTTGCAACATCATTAATTGTTAGGACTCCTGATGGGCTAATAATTGTCACTCAATTTACTCACCTTTTTAGCATAATCTAAAGCTTTCCTAAAAAGTGCGGTATTAAAAAACAAGCCAATGAAAAGATGCCTTTTATCGTGTAAAATGAAGATATCATATGGGTTACAAAAAGAACATTTCTGAATTAGAAAAGTCAGCAATATACTGGTGGCCTGATTTTCTATCAGATTTAGAAAAAAATGTAAGCGTGATCCCAAAACTTATTGAAACTCAAGATAAGTTTTTGTCGATACTAACATTATCTGACACAGACCCATTTAAAATCTTTAAGGTAATTAAATCGTCTGATTTTCCTGCTAACTTATTACTAAAACACTTGGTTGTTTTATCAGATTTTGGTGGCGAACAGATACAGAGATTAAACAGACAATTTAAAAGTGTGTTTCCGGGGGAGAATGGAAAGCAAGTATTTAAATTTATTCTCAACGGAAAAAACTACTCTTATGATTTTAAGCATTTACCAATTTCTGCGAATTTAAATAACGGTAAGCTACATATTGACGGTAAAGGTTTATCAAACGACATATCTTTAAACGGTTTAATACAAGATATGGTGGTTATACTTTTGTATGGGTCTAACTGTACTAACGAAAATACTGCAAATAACTTAATAAAATGCGATATTGGAGGCCTTTTAGGTAATAAAGAGGCTTTGGAAAAGTATGTGAAGCAAAAGTATATTTGGGTGAGTAGAATTACGGGTGGTGCACAGGCAAATACATTGGGACAGGTCGCCCAAACTTATGTAGTTGATTACTTGAGAAAAGCGCTAAGTAATGATTACTTAATAACAAGAAATGGTTCGGTAAAAGTTTCAGTGGATCAAAAGAATTTACCTTTCGATATTGTTGTTAAAAAAGGAGATAAGTTTGTTGGAATTGAGGTGAGTTTTCAGGTAACAACAAACAGCACTATAGAAAGGAAGTCTGGTCAGGCCGTTGCTAGATACAACTTGATGAAAAAAGCTGGTTATTTTGTAGCTTATGTAATTGACGGGGCTGGGAATTTCCAGAGAAAAAGCGCTATTACTACAATCTGTAAGAATAGCGATTGCACAGTAGCGTATAAAAGAGAAGAATTTAATACCTTGGTTGAGTTTATAAAGGCAAGTGTATGAAGCTTAAATTCATAGATTTATTCGCCGGTATTGGTGGTACAAGGATTGGAATTGAAGAAGCTTGTAAGGAATTAGGTATAGAACCTGAATGTGTATTAAGTTCGGAAATAGATAATTCCGCGTGCGAAACTTACAGGTTAAATTTTGCTGAGACACCGGCTGGCGATATTAAACAAATAACAGATATAAAACCGTTTGATTTTTTGCTCGCAGGTTTTCCTTGCCAACCTTTTTCTTATGCTGGTAAGCACAAAGGTTTCGTTGACACACGCGGCACACTTTTTTTCGAAATCGAAAGGATACTAAAAAAAAGTAAACCTAATTTTTTCCTACTTGAGAATGTAAGAGGCCTAACAACTCACGATAAAGGTAGAACATTTAAAACAATAATATCTTCCCTTGAGAACCTTGGGTATGGAGTTACATACTTGTTATTAAACAGTTCAAATTTCGGAGTCCCTCAAAATAGAGTTAGAATTTATATTTTAGGAAGACTTGGAAAAAAACCCGTTATGACCCTCTCATCCGACAAAGGAGCAGCCGATTCTCACAAATTTAAGAACTATTATGCTCAAACTAACTTATTTAGAAACAGTAATTACAAGGTTATTAAGGACATTTTGGAAGAAAATGTAGATAATAAATATAAGTGTTCCCCAAAATTTGTAAATAAACTAAAAGAGCTGATAGGTAAAGACTTATCAAAGCTTGATGGAGTAAGGTTTATAGATTACAGAAATGGTCGCTCGATACACTCTTGGGAACTAGGTATGAAAGGTGAATGTACAGAGGAGGAGATTAAGCTTCTGAATTTACTAATAAAAAACAGACGGAAAAAAATCTTTGGGGCTGCACAGGACGGTAAAAGATTATCAATCAAACAAATTAAAAGTTTTTATGATAATTCTAAAGTAAAGAGCATCTTAAATTCGTTGGTCAAAAAAGGTTATTTAAAAGAAGTAGGCGCAAAATACAACCCAGTCGCAGGAAATATGTCCTTTGAAGTTTTTAAGTTTCTTGACCCAAACAGTATATCTGTAACCCTTGTTTCGAGTGACGCAAATAAACTAGGCATCGTGGTAAATAACAAGCCAAGAAGAATTACACCAAGAGAGGCTGCAAGAATCCAAGGATTTCCTGATACATTCTCATTGAACCCAAAAGACCCCTTCACCTACAAGCAGCTTGGAAATTCCGTCTCAGTACCTGTTGTAAGGAGGGTGTTAAGAGATTTCTTAAAAAATAACCTCCCAAAGGCAAGTACTATAGAGGATGTTGGAAATGCTACAAAATACCAAACTACGTGAAATTTTGAGGGTCAACTCTATTTAGAAAACACCTTTAATTTCCTTGGCATCTAAAACTAGTACGCTTAAGATTTACGTCTGCCTTCACCTTTCAAAATAGCTGTAATTTTAGCATTTTTGTTACATAAACTAAGTTCCTATAATCACCCATTCATCTAAACTGAAATTCTTTTCCAGTTTTCGTCTAAGTTTTTGTTCTTTTACATCCCTAAGAGTTTCCTTAAATTCTTCAAGACCTTTTTCAAGGCTGGTAAACAATCTGTTTGGATTAACTAAATACAATTCAGCAGGATAGCCTCGCCTAAAGTTTTTGTTTTTCTCAATAATCTTTGGATATAGACCTAAAGAAAAGTATATCTTTGTCTTTTTTCCAAGCCCATTTTTCTCTACATAATTGTATAAAGAATAGTTCGAATGTATTATTGCATTTCTTAAAGTGTTTAGTGCGGCTACTTCTTCTTTATCCTCAATACCCATATACTTTTTAGAAAACCCATCAAAATCACCAAAATAAAGCTTTTTAATTGTGTTCGTCAGGCAAATATGAATAAGTATAATGGCAGCGAAATTTGAGGGATTCAGTTTTTCTCTAAAACCATTAAATTCTTTACCAAAAGCTAGACAGTACCTAATATCTTTGAGTATTAAGAAAATTGGAGAGTAACGATATCTTCTATTTTCCTTTTCAAATCTTTCTGGATTAACCTTATTGTAGTATTCAATATACTCATCTCTGCTTCTAGAAGGATCAAAGAATACAAGCTCAATTTTTTCATCTAACGTCATTTTATTGCTACCATTCTAGCATTTTTGGTGTAAAATCCGAAACAAGAGTGAATACTGATAAAAATAAAAATGAATAGGTTACGATTTAAAAAAGAATTAGAAACTGTAATACCTCTCGTTTTGAGTTACGCTGCTGATTACTACAATCTTCAACAGTATGAAAGCCCCGAAGAAGCTTTAAAAAAAATTGGTAGAACAAAGTTTCTGAATAAGTGTCATAAGGGTTTTAAGATCGCGCAGGATAGAATTGTTAATGGATTACTTGAAATTGAGAGAGAGTCAAAGCCATACAAAAAAAAGCTAAAGGAACTAAAGAACAAACAAAAATTATCTGAGATTAGAAAGCAAAAACCATTTAAAGACATAACTAAAAAAATAAAGCAGCTTAAATTTCAAAAGGCTGTTTTTGAAGAACTAGCAAACGTTATTGTTTGGACAATTTTTAAGATGGAGCGGATTGAAATCAAATCGTTCATGCAACCTGACATGCATCACAAATCTCTTCTAGAGGGAAACATCAAATCTCTAATAGAAACTGCTCAATACTACAATAGAGACAGAAACAAGTTTGCCCTAATTACCGATATTACATCGTGTATCAGTATGGGAGATCTTATTATATTAGATACAGAAAAAAATACATTGGCCTTGGTGGAAGTCAAAGAAGGAAAGGTTAATGATCTAATTCTTGAAACCCTCCGTAATAAAGATTTAAGTATTGCTGAGAAGCACCTCTTTAATCTCCAAGATAATAAGAGTAGGAAGAAGTTTCTAATGCAATTCAAACGAGTGCTAGAGCAACACGAAAAATCTTCCTCCGCTTTAGCATATCCTAAGAGTGGAACAGGGAAAGATCTTTTCACAGGGTTGACTAAAAAAATTATAGAAACAAATATTGTGGAGGATCAGTTCGTTCCTGCGCTATTTGAAGCTCTACAAAAACTCTATACTAAATCCAAAAAAAGTGAGATTTACTTCTCCTTCGATAGTGGTTTAGTTGCCGTAATAAGGGAACCTACGATAGCTAGAAAGTGGGATTTTCAGCATTTTATTCAGCACACGATCTTGGAATCTAAAAGTGATTGTCCCTACACTAAATATAAGCCTGTGGCCGCTGCCCTCGAAACCTCAGTTGTAAGGAATCATTTCAAGAAATTACAAGCCATACCTCTATACAATCCTAGAAATAAAGTTTTTTCCCCTACTCACGTTCCTATTTTCTTCAACCTTCCTCAGAAACAGGCAGTCGATTTATTAACAGACGCTCTAGGTATCTATATTTATTTCGACCCAGAAAGATTCTTTGATCTTTGCCAAAAAAACGGCTTACAACCTTCATGGTCGGATTACGAAGCGGTAATACAAGGAGAGTCAAAGTATGTTCGAAGTTCTATTTTTAGACTGGGTAATAAAAGTTTGACATTTTTAGTGAAAAAGAAACAATTCCAGTTCACTTATGGATTTCTATTCCGTATAGTTTACGAGTTTCAAACAGCTGATTCTGTAATAAAGCAGTTAAAGGCTTTCCGCTAATTTTTTAAATATTTAAAGTTGTAACAGCTCTAGCGGGTACTTTAGTTGGTGTCAAGAGAAACGGGATTCCGGCGTGCAGGTTGTTAAATCACTCAATCACTTTATCTTCTACACCGGCGGCCAGTTGGTTTGTTGTCTGTCTCAATCCTCCACAGCAGCTTCGATGCTATTGTTCGCATAATGGATATTATGTAACCAATATCAGGCACGGGTAGGTTCAAAAGGTTTGAGTTGAGGCTAACTATTATACTATAAGACGGTTATTTACCGTTAGCAGCTAGGTAAGCGTTTCTCAAATCGCCATTGGTAACGTGAGCGTATCTGCTGGTAGTGGCTATGCTGGCGTGTCCGAGTAACTCTCCAACAACTCGCAAGTTGTTTACTTTTCTCAGCAGTTCAGTAGCGTAAGTGTGTCTAAGCGTGTGCGGTGAAACCTGTTTACTTACCTTACCCTTCTTAACGTAGCTGGCTACAAGGCGCTGTATGGCTCTGGAAGATAGCTTTTGAGGGTTAGTAGCCCTGTTACTCACGAACAGGTACTCGCTGCTGTCATTTCTGAAATCTAGCCAAGTCTTTATGGCTTTAACCGCTTCGCTAGTCAAAAACCCGATCCTTAGCTTACCACCCTTGCCCCTTATGGTGAACTCTTTTCTGTTAAAATTTAACTGGGCGGTTTTAAGATCGGTTAATTCTGAGACTCGCAGACCGGTAGCCAAGAAAGTTTCCAGAATCGCCCGGTCTCTTTTCCCGGTGTAGGTTTTAACTTTCACAGCAGACAGTAGTCTATTTACCTCATCTTCTTCCAAAAAGCTGACTTCCGGTTGTTTCCCTTTGGCTAGCTCCACCGCCTCAGCCGGCAGAGTGGTTATCTGCTTCCGAGTCAGGTACTTCAAGAAGGCACGAAGCGTTATTAAGTGGTGGTTTGTGGTGTTGGGGTTGTATGATCCTAGTGAGTTTCTGTACCCGTCAACCAAAGAAATGGTGATCTCCTTCGGCTTTATATCACCGGCAAAATCAGTAAACTTGTTCAAATGGCGGGAGTAGCTGTCAATCGTGTGATGGGAAAAACTACGGGCTTTTAGATCATCTATGTAATTGCTTAGATATTTTTTTATTTCCATTCCGTCTCCATCTATCTGATACCAGATATATCATAATAAGGTATCACTTGTCAAGGTTAGATTCTTTAATTGATACCAAATGTGGTACAATTAGGTGTCAATATGAAAACAATCAAGCTATACAAAGCTGCCGAGTTTAGAAAGAAAACCGGGATACCACCGGCAACAATGAAACGCTGGGTGAAAGCGGGGAAAATAACCTGCTACCGCGTGCCGGGTAAAAAGATTTGTTACTATAACCCAAAAGAGGTAATCTCTGCAAGAGGTAAGTAGTGTATAAACGCCCCCTGCACTAAACACTAAGGAAAGTTTGAACCTCTTTATAAACTAAACTGGGATACTTTATACTCCGAACTTCTTTTAATAATTCCTGGATAAAGTTGTTCGAAACTCGTCCCGTTTGGCTCACCAGCTAGGGCACCCCCATGCGACCGGAGTGCCTATATTTTCTTGTTAGGTCTTGTAGATACCTTACTTTATACCCCTTCTAATTCGGACCGTAATTTTTCTCTTTTCCAAAAATTTCGTGCCTGAGAGAGGAGTATGGATTCGAACCGTTAAAATTCATAAAGGCTGCCATTCTGGCCTTTTTGGTATAGAATCCAAAGAAATAAATGACGGAAAAATCCTTCTTAAAAGGAGTCCTTTATTTTATCAAGCTCTGTTTGTGTATTAGATATAACCTCTTCTACGCAGTTTACACATAACCTTTTCTCGTTTGTAAATCCTGCTTGCTTAGTTTTCAAAAGTCCTATATCTGATTTGGGTAAGATATCAATTTTACAACGCCCACATTTACTCCGTCTTACGGACATACTTTTCATAAGACTGCCATTTCCCATACTTAGAAGCGAAGGAATTTTAACCATTTACTTTCTTAACCTCCCGAGTTTTTATTAACTGTCGCACAAGATCTTGTGCTATTGATGGGAGTAGTTCGTGTGCCTTTTTCAGTTCCTCTATGGTCCACTCACTTCTCTCTGATTGGTTAATTCGTTGTTTCAATTTTTTGTTAATTACCACGATGGCGGCTACAAGGTTGTTTCCTACTCCTACATCTGGTAACAATTTTCTAGGTATGTCAACACCAACTATCTTCAAACCAGAATTAATAACAGCGATTTTTGCCTTTACTCTTACTTCAAGAACCAGTTGCTTCTTAAGCCGTTCATGTTCCTTTTGAGGTTGGACAGGTAAAGAAACTGCTGGTGTAAAACCAGATACAGCTTTGTGTGTTTTTATCAAATCACCAGCCAGAGAGGTATCATAACCAGTAGCTTCTAACATATCTTTAAGTTCTTTCAGTCTTTGCTCCTCATCGTCTTCGATGAACGACTCTTCAAAAAGATTTTCCACAATCTCCCCATGAACCATTAAAGGAGCTTTTAATCTTTGTCTCCCCCCACCCTCACCTCTGGGATTAGGTGGTTCGGCTTCTGCCCCACCTGCTACTTCAGCCCAAAATTCCTCATCATCTTTTTCAAATAAATTAAATTGGTCTAGCAGAGCATCTATATTCATACCTGAATGAGTCACTATGTAACCGTAATTATCTGGGTCACCTGGGGCCAATTGTCTGATAACACGCATTATTCTTCCGACAAACTGTAGATAAGGTTTAAGATTCCTATAAGGACGAAAAATTGCAGCTACACTTAATTGAGGGTGATCAAAACCCTCACCAAGCATTTCGACATTTATTATCACATCAAGTTCATTACTTCGAAGTCTTCTAAAAACAATGTTTTGTTCGTCCTCGGTCATACGACTATGTATAACCTCTACTTCATAATTTCTTTCCTCATAAAGCAACCTAATCTTTTTTGCATGTGATATAGACATTGCAGAAGCTATTATTTGGTGCTTTACACTTGATTCATTTCTGAGTATTTCCAGTTTTTGCATGCTATTGTCGACTATAGACTTGTTGCATTCGTCCGACATAGCTATGCCACGACTAAACCACTCCTCTTTCTTTAGTATTAACACTTGTTCAAGAGTTAAAACTGTTCTTTTCGAATCTTCTACAAATGTTAAATCGATTTCCTTCGGAGAGACGTATACTGCCATTAGTCTTTTGATATAACCATTCGCTACAGCACTTCTAAAGGGGTAACGATAAACTCTTTCGCCACCGACTTCTTTTGAATCACTTCTGAAAGGTGTTGCTGTCAAGTTCAGTATTTTTGCATTTGGAAAACGGCCAAAAACTTTCTGCCAACTATCTGTTGGGCTATGATGGGCCTCATCCACAATGATCATGTCAAAATAGTCTGGGCTAAATCTGTTTAGCCACTTTTCGGTATTGGTGGAAAGCTGCTGTACATTAGTAACGACAAAATGCGATGTGTCACAGACGCTTAAATTTCCAGTTTCTAAAGTCGTGACATAAGGCCCAGACAACATATCAACTTTATTCAAAACGCCAGCACGTCTCCAAAAGCATTTTGAGCTAGTGACATCAAGATTTTCTTTCATCTCATCTCTTATGACCTTGCCAGGGGTGATAACCAAAACTCTTCCTTCCGCAATTCCAAAAGGCGAAATCGCAGCAAGTCCAGATTTTCCACATCCGACTGGGAGTTGAATTAAAGCTGATTTACCACCTCTCTTAAAGTAATCGTATAATTTTTTATAACCCTCTCTTTGAGGTTCTCTTAACAGGTCGTTATCTTCTATATTAGTATCCACCGATTTGAAATAACCCTTAATGGATTTTGAAATTGACAACCATCTATTAAGATCGCTTGTTTTAAACCTCCATTGCTTATCAATTTTTTGTGCTGGAATTTTATTTCTTTTTGCAAGGTCATAAAGTTTAGTCCTACCAATTTTTAGGTAATCTGACGCTTGTTCTGGAGTAAGCCAGGGTTGATTTAAATCAGTGTCGTTTGTTGTCATTTGTTATCAAATGATAATAAACGGCATTAATTTTAGCAATAGGGAAAACAGGCTATAGGACATTTAAGACAAGTTGGCTATTTCCTAGCCTCATTTCACCATCTATAATACGGATTATACCCAATTCTACGCCTATAACTCGTAGTCAGAGTCGTTAGAATCATTAGCTAGAGAAAATGTTACATCAGAAACTTTAATCACGTTTCTTGCCCCAAGCAAATTTTTTCTATAAATATTAAAAGCTGGTTCTTCGAAAGACTTAAAAAGCCATCTGCTTTCATCTGGACTTCGGTATGTTGCTCTCTCTTGTTTTCTTTTTAAGCAAGTTTCGGGAGTCTCATCGACAAAAATTACAGTGTCAAAATAAGGGTATATCTTAGGATGCACTACTTGCATACCTTCTATAAGAGCAACAATAGGCATTTCCGAAATATCTATCTTTATGGTGTGGTTTAATTGACCCGAGTCTCTTCGGTATAAGCTACCTCTATTAAAAGAAGTTTTACTTTTTAATTTTTTAATATCCTCAATTAAATCGCCGAGGCGGAAAATAGACCAATAATCTTTTGGGGAAATCATTTCTTTTACCTTTAGTATTTTTTTGTTTCTTGGATAAGTCATATACAAATCCGCTCCTAGGTAAATTACTTGGTGATTTTCGTAAGTCCTATCAACAAGTTTAGAAAGTATTTCTGATAAAGCCGTTTTTCCACTACCAGGTAACCCAGTAATACCAATTAGAAAGTTTTCGGATTTCTTAACCTTATCTAATAAAGGTTTAAATTTCTGTAACATTGGCCGCATTTTAGCATAAATTTAAGATTCTAATCCCCTTAGGTAGTTATTCCCAAACGAAGACTTAGGTTCAATCGGTTCTAATAGGTTTTGTCTTTGCCATTCGTTCAGAAGTGAAATTAAGGTGTTCGAAGTCAGAGTCGTTAGGGTCACCTAAGAGTTGATTAATTTCCTTGATAACCCTCTTGCCATCTGCTATATAATTGATAATGGCGGTTAGATTTCACGGACTGGCACTGACATATGACGATATTCTTCTTGAGCCTGCTCTTTCTTCAGTACTACCTCATGACGTAAAAATCTCCACACGGCTGACTAAAAAAATAAAAATTAATACACCCATACTTGCGGCTCCAATGGATACTGTTACAGAAGCTGGTATGGCGATTGCTCTTGCGAGGCTGGGTGGAATTGGCGTAATTCACAGGAATCTCTCTGTCAAATACCAAGCGGATCAAGTGAAAAGAGTAAAGCGTAGTGAAAGTGGGATAATCCGTGAGCCTATTACGCTAACGCCTTCCGCTACGCTAGAGGAAGCAAAACTTTTGATGGGGCAACATAATATTTCTGGTATTCCAGTGGTCAATAATCATCGCCTGAAGGGGATAATTACTGAAAGAGATTTGCGGTTGGAGACTAATTTGTCGAAAAAAGTAAGTCAAGTCATGACAGCTTCGGGAGTTATTACAGCAAAGTCGGGCACTACTTTAGCCAGCGCAGAAAAAATCCTAAAAAAATATAAAATCGAAAAGCTACCGATCGTTGATAACAAAGGATTATTGAAAGGACTAATTACTTGGAAGGATCTTTCAAAAATAAAGGCTTACCCAAATGCGAGCAAAGACTCTTCTGGTCGCTTTTTAACAGCGGCGGCAACAGGTGTGGGGAAAGACTCTCTGCAAAGAACAGCAGCGTTGGTGAGCGCTGGGGTAGACATTTTAGTGATCGAAAAAGCCCATGGTCATCATAAACATGTATTGAAAGCTATTCCCCTCATCAAAAAAGCTTTCCCTAAGATTCAGCTTATCGTTGGGAATGTAGCAACCCCTGCTGCAACAAACGATTTAATTCGTGCAGGAGCGGACGCAGTCAAAGTTGGTATAGGTTGCGGGTCAATTTGCTCTACTCGTGACGTGGCTGGTGTGGGAGTTCCCCAGTTTACGGCTGTTCTTGAATGTGCAAAAGCAGCAAAAAGATCAAAGATTCCAATAATAGCTGATGGGGGAGTAGTTTATCCTGCAGATATCGCAAAAGCTCTTGCCGCTGGGGCAAGCTGCGTAATGCTTGGTTCAATGCTGGCTGGGACAGATGAAGCGCCAGGCGATGTTATTATTTCAGTGGATGGGCGAAGGTACAAAAAATATCGCGGCATGGGTTCCTACGAAGCGATCAAGATGCGTGGGCACGATAGATATTTCACTACAGAAGTTGCCGAAGGGGTGTCAGGTAGGGTGCCATATAAGGGTTCTGTATCGCGTGTAGTGAGGAAACTAATTGCATCTCTTCGTACAGCAATGGCTTACTACGGAGCGAGTGAAATAAAAGATTTGTGGAGTACAAATTACCGACAAGTAACGAGTGCAGGGATAAAAGAGAGCCATCCACACACGGTAATTACTGATGCTGAGGAAGATGTGTTTAACTAGACTTACTTTTCATTTTGCGTAAAATCTGCTAATTTAGATTTGTTCTTCTGCCAATCTTTTTTTCCAGCTGCTTATGAAAAAACACGCATTAATTTCAGTTTTTAATAAAAAAGGTATTGTAGATTTTGCAAGGGGGCTTGAGAAACTAGGGTGGGGAATAGTTTCTACGGGAGGTACTTACGAAACACTTGATAAAGCTGGAATTGGAGTAGTTCCGATCAAGAAACTAACCGGTAATCCTGAGATTTTGGACGGTAGGGTAAAAACAATTTCTTACAAAGTTGCAGCAGGTCTACTTTTTGATCGCGAGAGACCCGACCACGTTAGACAAATCAAACAGTTGAAAATTAAGCCGCTTGATTTAGTGGTTTGTAACCTCTATCCATTTGGAGAGACCGTTTCTAGAAAGCACAGCCTAAAAGAAGCTCTTGAAATGATTGACATTGGAGGTGTGACACTACTTCGAGCTGCAGCTAAAAATTACAATTTTGTTATCGCTTTGACGGATCCTAAAGACTACACCGGCGTATTAAAGGAGTTGGACAAATGGGGAGAGGTTTCTACTGAGATGAGGAGAGAACTGGCTTCGAAAGTTTTCTGGAAAGTATCTGAGTACGATAATGTGATCGATGAATACTTAGCAAAGGAGCTGCTCGAAAATAACGTGCTTAAGTTGTCTTTTTGCAAAGGGAATAAGCTACGCTACGGAGAAAACCCCCACTTACTGGGCTCGTTTTATAAGGAAGTAACTAAAGACCCGCTGGCTTTGCAAAATTTTGAACCTTTGCAGGGTAAAGAGCTTTCTTTCAATAATATATTGGATGTTTCTGCCGCTGTTGATGCACTTTCAGAAATTGCCCAGAAAGAACCAGCTTGCGTGGTTATTAAACATAACTCCCCCGCTGGGGCAGCGATTGCAAAGACAGTAGAAAGAGCGTACGAGGGAGCTTGGTACGGCGGTGATCCGCTGGCGGCTTTTGGTGGAGTGGTCGCAGTGAATAGAGAAGTCGATAAGAAATTGGCTGCTAACATGTTATCAAAAAGAGGCGGAAAGAAGTTTTTTGAGGTTTTGGCTGCTCCAAAACTAACCCTTGGGGCAATGGGAATTTTCTCCAAAAGGAAAAACCTAATTGTTCTTAAAAACAAAGGGCTGGAGAAACCAAAAGCGAGGCGAGGTTCGGATTATAAATTCCTTAGAGGTGGCGTGCTAAGGCAGGATTTTGACTCAAAGCAAATAAAAGAAAGTGACTTGAAGATAGTTACGAAGGAAAGACCAACAAAAAAACAAATTAAAGATCTGCTATTTGCTTGGAGTATTGTAAAGTTGTCGAAGTCAAACGCAATTGTGATTGCCAAAAATCAGACTCTAATTTCGTCTGGTGTTGGCCAGCAGGATCGGAAGGAAGCTTGCCGGATAGCGGTTTTTAAGGCTACAGATAAAGCGAGAGGCAAAAATAAGAAAACTCCAATTGGCACGGTTGCTGCATCAGATGCGTTTTTTCCATTTGCAGACGGGCCAGAAATACTGATAAAAGTTGGTGTGGGTGCGGTTATTCAGCCTGGAGGTTCAATTCGCGACCAGGAAACAATTGATCTTTGTGATAGACACGGCGTCTCAATGGTTTTTACTAGTGTTAGGTCCTTCAAGCATTAGTTGGTGGCTTATGATACACACTGTAAGAGTAGTTTCTAAAAGCGAACAAGATTCAAAGGGACTTGACCTTCTCGAAGAGATTAAAAGGACGTTAAAGATAAAAGGTATTAATAGAATTCGTACTGCGAAGGTATATAGACTTGAGGGTTTGAATCGTGAGAAGGCAAGAAAATTCACTGAGGAAGTCTTATACGAACCAATAGACCAAAGGGCGACCTTCAACAAACCAATTTTCAACAGGGCTAGCCAAATCATAGAAATTGCTTACAAACCGGGAGTGATGAACCCAGAGGCTGGTTCTCTACTTAAGGCGGGAAAAGATTTGGGAATGAAAATTGCGGCGGCTGGTTCTTCTTGGGAGTATGCCTTTTTTGGCAAGATAACGAGAGATGATTTGAACAAGATTACTAGAAGGCTTTTGGTTAATGACGTCGTAGAGTGTGTTGTGACTTTCCCACCGAAAACTTTATTGATCAAAGGTACTACCCCGAAAGTACAAAAAATACCAATTAGAGTTCTAAGCGACGCGCAACTTATGGATCTTTCTAAAGATAAACTGTTTTTAAATTTAGAAGAAATGAAAATAATTCAAAACTATTTTAAAAGAATTGGTAGAGATCCTACAGATTGTGAAGTTGAAACACTTGCCCAGACTTGGAGCGAACACTGTGTTCACAAAACATTTCATGCCGCTCTTGTGATTGACGGAAAAAGAAAAAAACCGTTGATGGACAGAATAAAAAAAACAGCCGACTACAATAAAAAACTAATCATCTCTGCTTTTGCTGATAATTCTGGTGTAATCGACTTCTACGATGGTTGGGCGGTGAATGGTAAGGTTGAAACTCACAATAGCCCTAGTGCAATAGAGCCCTATGGCGGAGCGATGACTGGTTCAGGAGGTGTTTTCAGAGATGTTTTAGGTACAGGTAAGGGAGCAAAGGTGATTGCCTCGACAGATATTTTTTGCTTCGCGCCGCCAAATCTAACCGAGAAGGAACTTCCAGTGGGATGTTTACCACCCGATTATTTGTTAAGAAAAGTTGTGGCTGGAGTACGTGACTACGGTAATCGTGTTGGTATTCCGACAAATAACGGTTCTATTCATTTTCACCCAGATTTTCGCGCAAAATGTACTGTTGGTGTGGGTTCCTACGGGTTGATACCGAAAAAACAAGCTAAAAAGAGCTGGCCAAAAAAAGGAGATTTAATTTTGGCTATTGGTGGTAGGACTGGTAGGGATGGTATTCATGGAGCCACTTTTTCCTCCGGTGAAATGACTGCAGATACGATTGACATTTCCGGTTCCGCCGTCCAAATCGGCAATGCGATTGAAGAAAAAAGAATGATTGATGCTACTCTTGCGCTGCGTGATGAGGGATTAATAAACGCGGTTACAGATTGTGGCGCCGGCGGTTTTTCTTCTGCTGTGGGAGAAATGGGTCAAAAAACTGGAGCTCGCGTCAATCTGGAGAAGGCACTTTTAAAATACTCAGGCCTTGCCCCGTGGGAGATATTTCTATCGGAGTCTCAGGAGAGAATGGTTTTGGCGATACCGCCTAAAAAGCTTAAGAGGGCACTCGAAATTTGCAGACTGCGTAACGTCGAAGCGATGGTAATTGGTGAGTTTGATGGTGAAAAGCGCTTGAAGGTAGTTTATAAAAATCAAGAAGTTTGTAACCTTTCGATGGATTTTTTACATCATGGTTTACCTCAAAGGACGATGATTGGCCATTCGAGAAGCGAACAAAAGCCTGAAAAGCCTCCAAAAGAACCAAGGGATTTGGGAAAAATATGGAAAAAGATAATGGCCCACGGTAATGTCTGCTCGAAAGAACCAATCGTTAGAATGTATGATCACAACGTGCAGGGTAAGTGTGCGCTGCACCCTTTTGGCGGAGCTACGTTTGATGGGCCAAATGATGGGGTGATAATCAAACCTCTTCTTACAAAACCATATGGTCTCGTAATTACACACGGTCTTAATCCAGCCCTCAACAAAATCGATCCCTATTGGGGAAGTATGTGGGCCTTGATTGAAGCTGTTTCTAATTTTGTTGCTCTTGGCGGGGATATTAGAACAGCTGCGCTGATTGATAATTTCATCTGGCCATTTCCTGACGATGAATCACTAGCTGATTTAGATAAAGCTGTTGATGCTTGTGCTGATTTTGCGCGGGCTTTATGTATGTCGTTCATCTCCGGGAAAGATAGTCTTTCTTCTACATACAGGTATCCGGACGGAGGAATTCTAAAAATCCCACCGGTACTTTTAATTTCTGTCTTTGGAAAGATTTCAGACGTTACTGAAACTGCAACAGCGGATTTCAAATTAAGTGATTCAATCATTTGTTTAGTAGGCAGCCCAGATCTGAAAAATCTTGGAGGTTCTACTTACTTTGATGTGATGGGCGGTTCAAGCGCTGAGTTACCTAAAATGAATGCAAAGAACTTGAAAAAAGTATTTAACCATATTCATAAAGGGATTAAAGGTAGCAGGATTCTTGCCTGTCATGATATTTCAGAGGGCGGTTTAGCGACAGCTTTGGCTGAGATGTGTTTTGGTGGAGGTTGTGGTGCAGAAATCGATTTGTTAAAAATCTCAAAAGATAGGTTCGACTACATTCTTTTTAACGAGACTCCCGGTACATTTCTAGCTGAGGTAAAAGATGAAAGAACGGCAAAAAAACTTTTCGCTGGGATTCCCCACACTGTTATTGGTAAAACTGTGCCTGGTGGGAGAATCAAAGTAAGCAAAGGCTCGAAAAACCTTGTAAGTTTATCAGTGAAGGAATTAAAAAAGGCTTGGCAGAAACCAATGAAGGAGATTTTTCATTAATGAAAAAACCAAAGGTGTGTATTCTCACGACAGATGGTACTAATTGCGACGAAGAACTTTATTATGCATTTGAAAAGGCTGGGGGTAGCCCAGAGTACATCCATGTAAATCTTCTTCGAGAAAAAAAGAAAAAATTGAAAGAATTTTCGATTCTTGCGCTTCCTGGCGGTTTTTCGTATGGGGACGACGTTGCTTCAGGGAAAATATTGGCGGTTGAGATAGTAAGTTTTCTTAGAGAGCAACTAACCGACTTCAACGAAAATAAGGGCTTAATTCTTGGAATTTGTAACGGTTTTCAGGTACTCGTGCGAACCGGCCTTTTACCTTTTAATAAAGTCGGTAAGATGAGTGTGACTTTAGCACAAAATAAGAGCGGTCGTTTTGAGTGTAGGTGGGTGAATACCAATGTAGAAAAAAGTCGGTGCCCCTTTCTGCAAGAAAGTGTTGGTAGCACGGCCCAAATGGCAGTCAATCACGGCGAGGGTAGATTTTTTGCCAAAAAAAGCACATTCAAGGATCTAAAGAACAAGAATTTAGTAGTTTTTAGATACGTAGACGGGAAAGGGAAACCGACGCAAGAGTATCCTCAAAACCCGAATGGGTCTACCGAAGCTGTTGCAGGGATTTGTGACACAACGGGTAGAATTCTAGGTTTGATGCCTCACCCGGAGAAATTTGTCGATAGTACCCAGCACCCAAATTGGAGGATAAATCAAGTTGAAAAACCGCATGGAGAGTTTATCTTCGAAAGCATGATAATATTTGCTAGGCAATCTTAAGGTATGAAAAAAATTACGTACGCCCAAGTCGGTGACGATTACGATACAAAAGATCCCAGTAAAAAGCTGGCGCAGACGGCCGCTCGTACTACCTGTAAAAACCTAAATAAAGTTGGGTTTTCCGAAATCGCTGAAACTAGAGGAGAGTCCGCCTATGTTTGGAGTCAAGGAAATATTTTAATGGCTGCGGTAGTAGAAGGTTTGGGAACCAAAAATCTAGTTGCAGATGAGATGAGAAAGGCGACCGGTAGGACCTATTACAATGTAATTGGTTACGATACTGTGGCGACGATCGTTAACGACTTAATCACTGTTGGTGCAAAACCGCTCGTTGTCCATGCATATTGGGCGATTGAAGATAACAGCTGGCTGCAAGACCAGAAAAGAATGCGAGGTTTTATTAGAGGGTGGAAGGGAGCTTGCGATTTATCAGAAGCAGTCTGGGGTGGTGGCGAGACACCAACTTTGAAGGGGATAGTCGAAAAGAAAACGATCGATCTTGGCGGAGCGGCAGTCGGCATTATTAGTCCAAAGAGTAGATTAATCACTGAGGAAAAGTTGAGAGCTGGAGATCGGATATTACTTTTAAAAAGCAATGGAATTAATTGCAACGGCCTTTCCTTAGCCCGCGCTGTAGCGAAGAGATTACCAAAAGGATACGTTACCCTTCTTTCAAACGGTAAGTATTTTGGAGAGGCGATTCTCACAAAGACAAATATTTATGCAAAACTAATTCAAAATTTGCTGGATTCGAAGATTGATATTCACTATATTTCAAACATCACCGGCCATGGTCTTCGGAAAATTATGAGATCAAGAAAAGACTACACTTATATAATCGAGAAAATAGTTAAGCCGCAAGAAGTATTTTTATTCATTCAGAGCGAAGCAAATCTACCTGACGATGAAATGTACCAGACTTTTAATATGGGTATGGATTTTGCTTTGTTTCTACCTGAAAAAGACATTGCTCAAGCTCAACGGATTGTCAAAAAAGAGGGATTTAGCTGTCTTGACGCTGGCTACGTTGAAAAAGGTGAGAGGCAAGTTTTTATAAAACCTAAGAACTTGGTATTCAAGGGCAAAACTCTTGATTTACGATAATATTAATGAATTCAGCCTTCTTGCGTATCTAAACCTTAGTTGCTAAACTGATTTGATCGATGAATACCCCTTTCAAAATCGCATTAAATACTAGTGTTCAACTTGCTGGTAAGGTAGCAACAACCCTCTCCACTCTAATTATCACCATTATTATTACGAGGAACTTTGCAGTAGGAGATTTCGGAAGCTACACTGCTATTCTAAGCTATATTGCCGTCTTTTATGTTTTTACGGATTTTGGTTTCAACGCAATTTTCGTTCGGGAGACTGGGAAAGATCAAGAAAAGCAGAAAGAGTATTTCAAGAATTTATTAGGTCTTCGGTTAGTTTCATCTATTCTCGTGGCTTTTTTGGCCACAGCAGTTTTAGCTTTTACTGGCCATTCGAATTTAGTAAAGCTAGGGATAATTCTTGGCTTGGGTATAATAATTGCTCAGTCCTTTTTGGCAACCTCGCTCGCTCTCTTTCAAGCGAGAATTCGTTACGATCAATCAATGATTGCGGATTCGCTCGGTGCCCTTGCAAACGTGGTATTTGTTTATATTGCCGCAACCAATTTTGGCAGTATCCTTTTTGTAATTGGCGCTCTGGTATTGGGAAATACGGTAAGAGCTGCCGTAGCTTTATATCTAGCTAAATTTCAAATTGGGATCTTTGGTTTTAGTTTTAAAAAAACTTTTTGGCAGAAATTTGTCTTCGCGGCACTTCCAATTGGATTAATTACTGTATTTAGTCAATTCAATGCCCAAATAGATAAACAAATCGTTCTACTCGTAGATTACAAATCATCCTTAGGCTTGAGTGGAGAAATAGCTGCGGGTGTTTATGGATTGGCATACAAGGTTTTTGAGCTCGCAATCGTTTTCCCTACTTTCGTGATGAATGTAGGTTACCCCATTATGATTCGAAAAAGGCAAGAAGGTATCTCCACATTAATTATATTTTCAAAAAAATTAGCAGGTTTCTTGTTTGGTTTAGGTATTTTATGTCTAATTTTAGGTTGGTTTTTGGCTCCACTGATAGTAGGTATTTTGGGTGGGGATAAATTTGCTCAGAGTATTCTTACCACTAGAATCTTATTGGTTGGTTTTCCTTTGTTTTTCATCACACCTATTACGCTTTGGTTGGCTATTACCTTGCATAAAACGAAAGAAATGATGTTTATCTATGGTTTTGCAGCAGCTTTTAACCTTGTAGCGAATCTAATTATGGTGCCTAACTTTGGTTACAACGCCGCTGCCGTTGTTACAATTTTGAGCGAGTTGATGATTTTTTCACTTAGCGTTGGGGTGCTGCTAATCCATTTTAGAGCGAAGAACACATGAGAATCACCCAAATTCTTACAATTATCACCGTGGCTTCTCTGCCACTATACGTGGTTCGGTGTAAGAATTTTGCTTGGTGCGCTTCGCCCGCTCCCTTCACGTTACTGGAGGTTTTAATATTAGCTAGTTTTGCGTCTTGGGCAATTTGGCGGCTATGTCTGGTAAAAAGAGGTGTAATAAGCGCGCATAGGCTCTTTGAGAGGCTTAGAGGGCCGTTTTTTTGGCCATTGGTGGCCTTTCTCTTAGTTGGTACGGTGGCGATGCTTGTCTCGCCCGATTTAAAGGCTTCTGCTGGGACTTGGAAAGCGTATTTCATAGAACCGGCACTTCTATTTATTGTTACGTTGGATGTGTCACTCGAGAAGCGATCGATTCAGTGGGTTCTTTACCCTCTTATTTTTTCTGGTGTTTGGCTTTCGATCTACGCAATTTCGCAGTCAATAACCAAAGTCGATCCATTTGCTCCAGATTCAATTAGATTGGGAAGGGTCACTGGTGTATATGACAATCCAAATGCGCTTGGATTATATCTAGGGCCGCTTCTTGCAGTCGGAATAGGGTTTTTAATTGAAATACTCAGAAATAAAAAAACCGGCTTGTACAAAACGAGCGTAATTTTATTTTTAGTTGCTAGTTTGGTGTTTTTCCTAACCGCAATTTACCTTTCTACAAGCCGTGGAGCCGGAATCGGGGTAATTTCATTGTTGTTTTTCTTTGCGGCACTAGTAATTTTTACGCGTTTGCCGGAACTATTCAAGAAATTTGGTAGATGGCTGTTTCATCTTCTTCTAGCCTCGTTCTTGGTAGTTTTGGTACTGGGTTTTGCCAATATAGATAAATTTGTACCAGAAGGACAAACTGGGTTTAGAAATAGCACAGAATCAAGACTTTGTATTTGGCAAGCAACAAAGAATATGATAAAAGATTCTCCGATTATAGGAGTAGGACTTTCAGGTTTCCCAGAGGTCTATCCCAGGTTTGCGACATGTGAAAAACACCCATTTCAGTACCCACACAATATTTTTCTTAATTTTTGGATGGAAATAGGCTTGATAGGGCTGTTAATTTTTTTCTTTGTTATTTACAAATATTGGTTAGTGCTGGTGAAATATCTAGATAATTTTGTAGCTCTGGCTTTGTTTTCGGTGGTAGGCTACATTTTTATCCACGGTTTGGTTGACGTGCCATACTTTAAGAATGATTTAAGTAGTCAGTTTTGGGTGTTTTTAGCTATCGCTGCTTGGTTTGAGAAGAATAGCGGCGGAAAAGAAAAAAATTTATTCGGTTGAAACAACAATAGTTATTTTAATGGTTCTGGTGTTCCCAGCTTTATCGGTAGATGTCGCCTCTATTTTATTCGTTCCCTTAGAGACTGATAAAACATGAGAGAATTTGCCGTCCTGGTTTGTAATAGCCTGAATCGAGTTTACAAAAACCTCGGAATCTGGGTCTGTTTTACCTTTTACAGTGACTTTTTTAGTGCCCTTTGGAAAGATCTGATCATCAGATGGAGCAGTAATTTGTAATTTGGGTTTGGTTTTGTCAAGAGTAATTAATTCGGTATTTTCTTGAGTTTGTCCTGAAGTATTACTAGCTACTAATTTGATGAAGTTGAGCCCGTTTTTTAGAGTGACATCTACAAACGTAAAGGCTCCGCTTATGTCTGCTATAGTTTTACCGACTTGGACACCTTCTACGTAGAGGGTTACGCTTACACCTGTGGTGGTTGTGCCTGTAATTGTTATTTTTTCTTTGTTCGTGAATTCAGGTAGGGAGGTGATTGATGGTTTTTGGAGAAGAGTTTCAAAATTGGCTTGATTTGTGCTTTCCGAGTCGTTGGTCCCAAGTGCTCCTAGAATTCTGATAAACGTGATTCCCCAAAACCATATTACTACTAACAAAATTAGTGTAACACCGCCAATGATTGCTAAGCGGCGATAGATTGTTTTTTCCTCCGTCTTTTCGCCTCGGTAGGTGTAATGAGGTACACCAGCCCTTGCAGTCCTTCTCATATTTTCTAGCGGGCAACAAAATCGGTTTTCACCTTCATTTCTAATTTACCGCCGTGTTTGGAGCCCACGGTCGGACTTGAACCGACAACCTGACGCTTACGAAGCGCCTGCTCTACCATTGAGCTACATGGGCGCGCTGATAATCCTATACGCAAACCGTCCTGTCGCTTTCCAATACAAACACTAATGTAAAAATTAGCTTTATTATTATACACGATTGGATTATCTAAGGGGAGTCCTATTCTTTTCGTAGCCAGGAGAAAGCCTCTTTTTTGTCGGTGAACCACTTTATGTCGCTTCCTCGTCTGCTGGCTGTCATCAGGAAGTTAGTAGTAACTTTATAAAATAAGTTCCCCCCAATTATAGCCACTTTCCCAAGCTGTTTGTTTTGAGCAAACTCCTCGTAGACTACTCTTGAGTCGCCAGTCAAAAAGGATGGTAGAAATTTCATAGGGGATAAATCAACAAGAAAACCAAACTTAGTTTGAGGATTCCTACTAAATATTTCCTCAACCGATTCTACCACCAGGCGGGCTTGTTTATCGCTACCTTCTTCTGATATAAGTTCGGGGAAAGAAACAGCAACAATATTGCCTTCCTCTTGAGTTAGTTTAAATGTTTTTTTAAGTTCTTGGACGGATTGCATAGAAATAATTTGGGAGGTTTCTACCCTCGAATATTAAAGGATTTAGCACAAAATTGCAACAATAAAATATCGCTACGTTGAATCAATTAACAATTTGGAGCGCGAGACGGGGTTCGAACCCGCAACCTTCTCCTTGGGAAGGAGACGCTCTGCCAATTGAACTACTCGCGCCCAAAAGCGATTTCGAGCAAGTGAAGAATTTATTAACGCGAGTAGATTATATAGTAGCTAGGCGCCTCTCATCAAGGTACAATTAGTACTTGACCAACCATTATTAGGTTATTTCCGTTTGGTAGCGTTCCAATCATACTTGGATTGGCGTCGCGTATTTTCGTCCATTCAAAACCACTGCCATACAAGCTTTCGGCAATGTCCCAAAGAGTATCTCCCGATTTAACTTTATAGTCTCTAGTTTTTGGGATGTTAAGTTTTGAACCTACAGCAATTTGGTTTGGAATACTAATTTTATTCACACTTGCAATTGCTGCCCATTTTTTACCTGTGCCGTAGTGGGCTTTTGAAATTTCCCATAGGTTATCACCTTGTTTAACAGTGTATTCAGCTGGCAGTTCTTTTTTATCTTGCTCTTCTTCAGCAGCATCCTTTTTCTCTTCGTCCTCTTTTTCCTGTTCTTGTTTTTGCTCTTCTTTTTCGTTGGTTGATTCATCCTCTGGCAAAACGTTGAATATAACGAATAAACCGGCAATTACGACAATTGCGATTACAGCTGAGACTATGGTCGAGCGTGATGATTCCCAAAACTTTTTTAAATCCATGAAGTAAACACCTCCTTACGTTATGTTTGTTGGGAGCAGCTTGGTAGTAAGTTTCGTCTCTCTTTGCTTTAAGCAGTCTATGAAGAGGCAAGATTGTATTTCGTCCCTCGGCCTTTCGATAGGTTTCTCGAGAACATACTATAGCAATCACTAAAGGGGTGGTCAATTCTTACTAAACATATCAAAATAGGTCAAAACGTGTCATTGACTGATGAACGTTAGTTTGATAAAATCTTAGGTTACAAATCGGCTTTGGGGCGGTAGCTCAGCGGTTAGAGTGGCTGTCTGTCGAACAGCAGGTCGCGGGTTCGAATCCCGTCCGCCCCGCCAAGAATTTACTTTAAGAAAAGTATTTGGTAACATTGGATTATGGGTGAGGACAGCCAAATGGGTAACTCTAACCCAACGCCAACAGACATCAGCTTCAAAAGAGCTTTTCTCATAAGTTTAGTAGCCTCTTTGGTTTTAAGTGCCTTGGTTGCTATAGTAGTTTTTTTAATTGGGAATTTTGGGGAAACTGAATTTAGAGTTATAGCCACAACTCTCACGATAGGTCTTTATAGTTTAACTGGTTTATGTGGCTCAATAATGCTAGAGAGGAAAAAATACCCAGGCCTGGCCCTTATTGGAATATTAATATCAGTTGTGGGGTTTTTAATAACCCTTTTAGCAATCTGGGAGTTAGTTGAATTTGACGACTTCTGGAAAATCATTACAATCCTAATCATTTTAGCTGTAGCTATAGCACACGCTTGTTTAATATTGTTAATAGAATCAAATAAAGCTGTTGTAAGATATTCTCTATTCGGAACTCTTGTTTTTATTTCGCTCGTGGCCTTAATGCTAATAATGTTAGTGCTGTTAGAGTTTGACTTGGCTGATAACGACTTCGCTTATAGGTTGCTGGGGGTATTCGCTGTTCTTGATGTTTTAGGAACAATCGTCACTCCAATATTAAAAAAACTTAACGGATAAATTCTACATTGATGGATTTAGGCGGGCTTTCAACCTGCTTCTGAAAGTAAGTTCCAACATAGTCAACCAAGCACCGCCATAAACCTCAATTTTCAACTCATCGATTCAAATTATTAATTAGTATTTCCTATTGACGTCTCATAGTTTCTTTACTTATATATCTTTACAACTACGTAATTCACCTTTAATATCTAGGAGAGGTACAAATGTGGCAATGTCTTTTGTAGAAAAAAGAGCTACCAAGAAAGCTGAGGGGAAACATCTTTGCATCGGGCTTGATCCTAATTCAAAGAGGCACCCAAAGGGCATCTCAGTAATTAAGTATTTCCTGAAAGTATTAGAAGCGACGATTGATATCGCTGGGTGCTACAAACCAAACTTCGCTTTCTTTGGCGCACTGGGGCAAGAAGGTGTCTCGCAGCTGAAGACCTTAGTTACTACAATCAACCGTTTCGATCCGACTATGCCAGTTATAGGAGATGGTAAACGAGGAGACATCGGTTCTACAAATGCAGCTTATTCTACTGAGGCCTTCAATCAATTTGGTGTAGATGCGCTAACAGTTAATCCGTACCTTGGGCTGGAGGATGCATCGGATGTATTTCTAAGAAATGTTGGCAAAACAATCATCGTACTTTGTCGGACTAGCAACAAAGGTTCAGGGGCAATTCAAGACCGTTTGGTTGATGTGTCTGATGATCTAGTGAATGGAAGAAACCACGTTCCTTTATACCAATTTGTGGCTCGCTGGGTTTCTCGGGACTGGGCTAAATTGGGGAGCGTTGGCCTTGTCGCGGGAGCTACTTATCCTGCAGAGCTTAAGGAAATACGTAGAATAGCTCCGGATACATTTGTTTTAATACCGGGTGTAGGTTCACAGCATGGCGATCTGGATCAATCGGTTGTGTACGCAGCTGGGCGTAGGCGATTATCAGATTTCGTAATTAATGTCTCAGAGAAGATAACTTATGCTGGTCCTAAACCTAACATTTTCATGCAAGAGGCTTTGGAAGCTGCAAAAAGTTACGATTATCGAATACGTGAAGCTATTAAATAATTGTACCGAACGAAAGTGAAGTGTGTAATGCTGAATTTTATTGACTCACAATCTGGTTTTTCGCTGCTCGTAAAATATCCAATACCTAAACTGGGGAACTCTAAAACCTTCCAGGCTTTCCAAAAGGGTGTACACAAGGGCGTTCTACCCGAACCCGTTGTGAGAAGGACTCTAAAGCAACTTGGTGCGTATCAGAAGGGGGGCCATTTTCAACTAACGTCAGGTCAGCACAGCGACGAGTACTGGCAGTGTGCGGCGGCTCTTCAGTATCCTTGGTTTGGACTTTTGTCGTCTTATTTTCTCGTACGCAAGTTGCCTGCTAATTTGATTAGAAAAGTCGATTTTGTAGTGGCTCCTGCTGTTGGGGGAATCACTTTTGCCGATTTCTTAAGCGCCGTGTCAGGGATTCGGTCTATATATGCAGAAAAAAGTGAAGACGGATTTGTTATTCGTAGCGAGCGTGGGTTTGATGTTGGTAGGAAGATTGGAATAGTTGCCGAAGATGCAACTACTTCTGGTACGAGTATCCAAAAAGTTATCCGTTCTGTGGAATCAGCTGGAGGTCGAGTTTCAGCGGCAGTGTGTATTGTAGATCGAAGTAACGGGGAGGCTTCGGAGACAGTTTCCGTTCGATTTTTTCCTTTGCTTACAGCAGCATCTCATGTCTACAGCCCTGATTCGCAATCATGTCCGGGCTGTAAAGAAAAATTACCCGCTGTTAAGCTCGGTAGTAGCAGATAAATAAAGAGTGAAGTAGAATTATCACGCCGAAACGGTATTTTCGTTTTTAAAAAGGAATAAGTTATAATTTTCTAGTAATGGGAAAAAAGCTTAGTAACAAAGAAGTAGCTACACTTCTGCGCAATGTTTCTGCAGCTTATCAAGTCAAAGGCGGAGCCAATTCATTTCAAATAAGAGCCTACGATATTGTTTCTGATGCGATAGAACATACTAGTAGTGATATCAGGGCCCTCTGGGAAACCGGAGAGCTGGATAAAATCTCGGGAGTAGGAAGCAGCATCGCAAATTATCTAGATGAGTTGTACACGACTGGTAAGGTGAAGCATTTTGAGCAAGTTTTTAAACAAATTCCAGATCCGATGTTTGAGCTTCTTAAAGTACCTGGGGTGGGACCAAAAACTGCTTACAAACTCGCAAAAGACGGTGTAGTAAGTATCCAGGACTTAGAAAAACAGATAAAAAAGGGAACGTTACTTAAGAAGGGTTTAGGGCAAAAAAGCCTTGACAACATTCTACATGGTGTTGAGGAACTCAAGAGGAGATCGGATCGTATACTTTTGCCTGTTGCTTGGGAGACAGCACGTCAAGTGATAAAGCATCTAAAAAAACACAAAGACGTAGTAGCCGCTGATCCTCTCGGGAGTTTACGTCGAAAAGTAGCAACAGTTGGCGATATCGATGTATCAGTAGCCTCTGATAGCCCAAAGGCTGTAATAAAGCATTTCACAAAATTCCCTGGGGTAGAGAGGATAATTGAGGCTGGAGATAGAACTGCTACTGTACTAGTACAGGATGGAATCCATGCAGACTTGATGGTACAACCACCAAAGCGATACGGGGCGCTTCTTCAACATTTTACTGGTAGCAGGGCTCATAACATCCATATAAGAAAGATCGCTAAAGAAAAAGGATTTTCACTATCTGAATACGGAATAAAGCATGTTGCAGAAGAGGGGAAGCAATTTTCCGAAGACACTTTGTTTGAGTGTAGAACCGAAGAGGAATTTTACAAAAAGCTAGGTATGGACTACATTCATCCCGAAATTCGTGAAGATCAAGGAGAGATTGAAGCCGCCTCGGGGGGTAAGCTACCAGACTTAATTGAGTTGAGAGACATAAAGGGGGATCTGCACACACACTCATTTTGGAGTGATGGGCAGGATTCATTAGCAGATATGGCAAAAGCTGCATCTGCGTTAGGTATGGAGTACTTTGCCTTGACCGACCACTCGTACCCAAGTTTAAATTATAATAAAAGATTGAAGGAAATAGAACAATTTAATTACTCAAGTAATAACATCCGAGTAATTTCTGGACTCGAAGTTAACGTAAATGCTGATTCTACATTGCAAATACCAGACGAAATGTTGGCTAAGCATGGTATCGTATTTGTCTCAATACACACAAGTTTTAGACAATCAAGGGAAGAAATGACAAACCGAATTATTCGGGCAATGGAAAACCCACACAGCGACGTTCTAGCCCATCCAACTGGAAGACTTTTGTTAGAACGTGAAGGAATTGAAGCGGATTGGGAAAAAATATTCAAAAGACTAGCGCAACTAGGGAAATTTCTCGAAATCGATGGTTATCCGAATAGACTAGATTTACCCGACAACTTGGTGAAAGAGGCAAAGAGGTTCGGAGTTAGGTTTACAGTTGACACTGACGCGCATCGAACAGAGCATTTTAAACTAATGGAGTATGGTGTTTCGGTTGCTAGACGTGGTTGGCTGCAAAAAGAGAGTGTCATAAACACCTTGCCCTATTCGAAGCTAAAGGATATACTAAACATCAGAAATTGAGAGGAGGTGTAACGTATGGTACCAGGTTTGATTGTTGTAGGAGTTATTGTTGTAATTGCAATCCTAGTTTTGGGTGTTTACAACAGTTTGATTACGGTAAGAAATCGAGTGAAAGAAAGTTGGAGCGGAATTGATATTCAGCTGAAAAGACGTTCGAACTTAATTCCAAATCTCGTTGAGTCGGTAAAAGGGTACGCAAAGCACGAAAAATCTGTTTTTGAAAATGTAACCAAGGCTAGAAGCGCGTTACTTGGAGCAAATACGGCTAAGGCAGCTGCAGGAGCTGATAACATGCTGACTGGAGCTCTTAAATCTCTTTTTGCCGTGGCTGAAAACTACCCTCAATTAAAAGCAAGTGAGAATTTTAAAGAACTGCAAAAAGAACTCTCTGACACCGAGACAAAAATAGCAGCTTCTAGGCAGTTTTATAACTCTAATGTGTTGGATTACAACACTAAGTTGCAGGTTTTCCCGAACGTGATTATCGCTAATACCTTTGGGTTCAAATCTGAAGAATTCTTCGAGGTAGAAGAGGCTGCAAAA
>SDBT01002042.1_pt1 | contig 36181 bp, 53 predicted proteins | sample 2277101 | NCBI WGS metagenome assembly SDBT01 (sample SAMN10404973, study PRJNA504765) | marine sediment metagenome | isolation source: marine sediment core GS10_PC15, 103 cmbsf | place: Arctic Ocean: Southern Knipovich Ridge | collected 2010 | reverse complement strand
ACAACACAGACAATGTTGGCCTCTGCAGCAGCGATGTCGGCTTCGATGTCTTCTCTTGATCTCATTTCTGCCATTTATCTGCATCCGTGGCAGCCGGAACACTGCCGGCAGACCACTTTGTTTCCCGAGTCATTGATAATCTCGAGAGGGAAATTCATTGTTTCCTCTTTCTTCAATGTCGGTTTTTCATAACTCCTTTTGCTTCCATTCATTTCCATTTCATGCTCCTAAAAAACGGCATTAATTTGTTTTCTATTCATGTGGCCACCTTTGACCATTTCCATTTCGCGCCTGAATTGTTCCCGGACATCATCGGGGACATTGGGAACCCAGGCAACCTTTTCAATTTTCTCCGGAATAACTTTCATGTCCAAATGGTAGGCCACGGAATCCAAGATATCGACTCCTCTCTTTTTGTCTTTATGGTAGGCTGACCATTCGTCTTCAAATTTAGAGAGTCCGCGCTGCGCGAGGATCTTCCCCTGCTCACCATATGGGACAAGCGCCTGGATCCGGGAGTTTCGTGTCCGGCCGCGGATATCGATCAGCCAGAGATTAAATGTTTGAGGAGAGGTCTCATGGTAAGAGGCAAGGAATATTCCATACTTCTCTTTCTCGACGCCGACGAAAGTTATCGGCCGCCCGATGGATTCACTCCAAGCGACGAGCTCACAGATCCAATTATAAAGATTCATGGGCGTCAACTTCCGCTTGTCTGCAAAGGAGATGTTCATCCGGCCGAGCTCGTCCCAATCACAGATAGAGATGGCAGAAAAGGAGCTCTCTTCCCTTGTCGTGCCGGCACAATCGACCGAAATGTTCCGGATGAAATTGTACGGCAGCTCTTCCATGGGCAGCAGCCAATCGGATCGAAGAACGACCTCTTCGTCCGGGACGGGTCTCAGCTCATACATGCGTGAGTAAATGTATGGGCCCTGCTTGTCTCTTTTCCTTTTGAGGTATGCGTTGTCACATTTCGCAGGGCAAACTGGATCCCCTTTTTCATCCCTGGCCGGACATGTAAAGACATGGTATCCGGTCTTTGAAACGAACGTATAGGCCGGTTTCCGGTAGAGTTTGCTGTAGTCAAATTTACAATCAGGATCCAGGATGATGGCCGAAATATCGTATGTCTCCCAGGTTGTCTCCCAGATGACCTCCCATGCGTTCTTTGACATGACAGATTCCTGCTGGCGCCAGCGCTTGTTTATCTTTCGGCACTGCTCAAAGGTGGCCGTGTTTATCTCGTTATTCAGGTTGTCGTTTACAACTCCCTCAAAGTGAAATCCGGTGAGTGGACGTTCGGGAGATCCGATCTCAATCTCTATGCCATTGAACCGGATCCGTTCTTTTCTTTTAGTGCCGAAGTCAGAATTCTTGTGAGGCAGCCACTTGTAGAAAACAGATTGAAGGATCTCGTTTGTCAGGAGCTCCTTCATGACTCGATCGAGGTTGTCTTCTGCCAGCTCGTAGATCCCACAGTAAATACCGAGCTTTCCGGGAAGTCCGTAGTATGCTTTTTTGACAAACCACTGATTGATAAGGGCTCTCGACATGGTACTCTTGAGGAGATCTCGAGACATTATGACGAGTTTCTGGGGGATAGGATTTTTGGACAGATCGAGAAAATCAGCCAGCGCGCAATGGACCCAGTTGAGATCCCGGTACTCTTCTTTCTTGCCGTGAGAAAGGACGTTAGAGGCATGAAACCAAAGATCTGTAAGGCTCTTTTCTCTCCAGAAGTTTACATCTTTTAGAGGTTCTGGGATCTCTATATTTTGGGTATGGACTACTTCCGGAATGCTATACATCCGTTTCCTCTCTGGATCCCATCCTTATGTCGTTGTACTTTTTGAACTGCTTTAAATTCTCGGCTGTGAAGTGAACGTGCATTTCTTTCGTTTCTTTTGTAACCGAGATCTTCGATGCTGGATAATTATCCTTAACGCGGTTGATCTCTTTTACAAACCCGAGCTTGGCTACATAATCCGGGAATCCGGGACGGAATGGATTCTCGGCCTTTTTCATTCCCTCAATCATGACCTCGGCGATCGCCTCATCGGTGCCACCTTTATCCTCGAGCGCTTTAAGGATCGGCTTCCGGCGCAAGAGTTTATTTGCTGTGGCTGCAGCATTGGAAGGGGAGAAGCCGGCTTCTATAACGGCCTTTGTGGGATTCTTGGGATTCTTTGCGATAAGCTCGAGTGCTCTCCTATGCTTGGGAGAGAGCTGCTTGATCCCCATGTTCACAATCCTCCGGGGCCTAGGCTTTACTCTGTAGTTGGATGGACTCTGGGGCTCCTTCCAAGGAAGGAAAACGGGAGTCTCGGGGATCAGGTTTTCGTTTCCGGACAATGATTACTCCGTGTAAAATTGTAGATCTTCAACCAAATTCTAAATTGGAGAAGGAACCATTTTTGTGAGAGGAATTCCCTGAGGTAGATCATCCGAAGGCCTCCGGGAAAAATTCAAAGCAGTCTTTCCGGAATTTCTCGGACTTAATGAAGTCCCTCCAGAACTGCTTCTTCTTTTGTCTGGGCCAGGATGATGTGGTGTAGTGGATTTTTAAAAGAAAATACTCGAGCTTTTTACATCTTCTTTTAAAAAGCCATTTTCTATAAGCCTTTTTCAAAGGATCCCTCTCTCACATGGTTTCTCCTCCATGTCTGTCAACTTCGAATATAGTCATGGTCCTCAGATTCTGTCAAGGAGTTTCGTTAAAAATGTAGAAATAAGTTTCATTTTGGGATATATACTGCGAATTTAAAGAAAAGACTTGACATATCTTGCACAATTGTTATTGTTAGATTCATGGGCAATAAAAAAACAAAGCATGGGATCCCGGTAATCGGTGGAACTGTTATGGAAATGGAGAAATTTGTCTACAGGATGATCGTTGTTTTATCTGATCATCTTGATCCGAAAGACAAGGAAGTAGTGATCTATGAATACGCGGATAAAGAAAAGGCAAAAAAGATGAAGGAGAAAATTCTGCTCGAAGGGATAAACCTAACCCGGAAAGACGAGGGAATAGAGATCGACATGTATTATCCTGCACGACAAATCCGGAAAATCATAATAAGAAAAGAGCCCATACAAATAAAAAAGAGTGAATCAAGCATTGTACATTAGGAGGCCGGCACCGGCATTGCCGGTTTAAAACGGACCTTGGGATCCCTCTCTCAAATCTGTCCGGTCTCCACTTCAAATAAGGGTGACTACCCTGAGGAGGGAAGTTTGAAGCAATATAAAATCATCATCCAGCTAAAAATAGACAAGGATGGGGAGAAAGTCTGGGAATTTGAAGGACCTCAGGGTCCATTCACTATCCCCTGGAGCCTCTTATCCATCAACAATGTTCAGCTCGAGAATCTCCTCACTAAGTGTGGATTCGTTGTCGAGTGGAGAGAGATGAATGACTCGGCGTGATTTCATAAAGTCTATCCTTTTCATTGCTGCAGCCACTCAGGTCCCACCCCTGGTGTTCCAGAAACGTCAAGATCTTGACGTTTCTGGAAGCGCACTCACTCCGGAGATGCTCGATCGTGCGCTCGAACACTTTGGCAACTACGGAGGAACTTGGGTCTCTCCACCTGTTTTTAGTCCGTCTTTTGCAGCACGCTTAAGGAGCCTCCTGTGAGTGAACAGGCAGAAAGATTCCTCGAGATCTTCCGGGAAGCATGCAAGGTGATACCTGACACCCAGATCCTTGTCGACTGGATGGTCTACACTCTTGGAGTCCTCTCGGTGCACGCCACCGAATTCGAGATCGATCTCATAGAGAAAGAGGTCTGGAACCAAAAACAGAGGGTCAGGCACTAATGTATAAAATGAATTTCGATCGTGTAGTACTGGCCCTTTGGGACGAGAAGCTGAAAGAGGATCTCCATGAGAGCTATTATTCTCTCATTCAGATAGTGCCACTCTTAACGAAAGACCCTCAGTCGGGGATAGATAAAATCAAACAAAGAATAGTTAAGGGTGATAGTCCTTTTTCTGTTGTGGCTAAATTTATAATCGAAATTGAAGACCCAGATCTTGAGGAACTATACAAATTCATTGTAAAATATAAGCACATAATATCGGACAGGATCGAAAAGATCCTCGACAGCGAGGAGATCCTGGTCCAGGTTAAACGCCGGAGGCTTCTAGATTGAGTGACAAGTTTGGGATCTCAATCGAAAGGGATTTCGCAAAGCATGTATATAACGTCGGGATCGTGCTCGAAATAGATGGGCTCGAGCTTGAGAAGAATCCAGGAGGATTCGCTCAGAAGCTCGACAAAGCATTCAAACAAATAATATTAGAGATCCAGCATCAAATGCAGACCCGGAACGAATTCATAGAAAACAGTTATCATAAAATCTTTGTACCTAAATTCTATCTTTGCCCAAAGTGCGGACAGATGATAAGTGAGTCAGCAAGAAAGGAACATGAAAAGCGCTGGTTTGATTACAGCGTTTGTCCACAGCCAGGGGGAATAATCCACATGAGGAGAGAAGATGAGAGATCCCAAAAACAAAATCCGGCTCTACCGGAAAGCACTGGAAAAATGGGGCCCCGACACACAGATCCTAAAGACGATTGAAGAGCTGTGTGAGCTCGTCCTGGCGCTGCTGGGCACTGATCAGCAGGAGATCTACGGAGAGATGGCCGACGTTGAAATCATGCTCGAGCAGCTCGAAGTCTCATTCGGCTGCCGGGACATGGTAAAACTCAAAAAGCTGGCCAAGCTCGATCGTCTAAAAGGATGGCTCAATGAAACCGATTGAGTTCAAGGGAATGAACGCAACAATGATGCGTGAGATCGATGCCAAAGAGGGCAGACTTCCCATATGCAAAACTGACAAGGGATGGATTACCTGCTGGAAAATGGGTTTCTGGGATCGGTTCCGTGCTGTTTTCTTCGGCCGGATCTGGCTCTATACATATTCGAAAAAATATCAGCATCCGGTATCTATGGCCTGTGTCCGGAATCTTTTCCCGAAGATCCCTTCCGTAACGCCGGCGCCTTCGAAGGGATATCGGATTCCACAAAAAAGGAGGAAACGTGACCGATAGAAAAATTTACCTCTGCAAGATCCATCGTGAAAAAGACGATCCAAAGGGGAATCCGTTTTTTAATTGTGGACATCATTTCGACAAATTGAAGGAAACGCTTGATCAGGTAAAAGATGGCCCTGGCGTCGAGAAGATAACCGACGCCGACAATGAGGCCTGCGAACATTGTCTCAGTGATTGGTATGCCGAGCAGTTTAAAAAGTCCAGGAACCGCGCGGCTGTGTTTATGAATTCTCTTTTGGCAGAGTCTGCCGAGCAGACCAAAAATGATTCACTATGAGAGAAGTTAAAATCCACAAGGCAGATCCGATAGGAGAGACTGAGGTACAGCCGGTAGAAATCACAATAAACAGCACCCTTCCTTCAACTGAATCAGACGAACTTGAACGAGCCTATTATTTAGACGCCCAGGCCCTGGCCAATGCTCTTTTCTATTCTCTCCCACAGGGAACTTTTGACCGGCTGATCATCAGGCTCATGAAGAGAAAGACCTCGATGTACAGGGGGATCACGAAAAGCTGATGTCTGTTCCCAGGATTTCCCCACCTGAGCCATTACTCACCATCAATCTCACCAAGGATGAGTTGGCTTTTGCCACAAGTGTCGGCAAACTCCGGAGGGCCAGGAATGTCGCCGCCGGTGTCAACGAGAAGATCTTCTCCGGAAAGGATCCGGCACTGATCAACATCCAGGGATCTATCGGTGAAGGTGTGTTTGCAAAGATGTTCGGATTCCCATGGGACATAAACACCAAACCAAGAAAAGGTGGTGTCGACTTTGAGTGTAGAAACGGAATAATGATCGACGTCAAGCACACTGAGCAAACTGTAGATCCACAGCTCAGAAATTCCCAACATAAGATCGAGCGCGACTACCATGCCGATGTCTACGTCCTGATTGCCGGGCCTGTCTGTGGACCGAAATTTTCTATGATGGGATATGCCTTCTCCGGAGAACTGATGAGAGAAGAAAATATAGACCGGGGATCCTACGTGCTGCCGGCGCGGAAGCTCCGGTGGGATCTCGAAGGCTTCAGAATTTTAATCGGGGAGAAAAGATGAGTAATTGGCCAACTCCGTTTTTCATAAAGTGTCCGATGTGTGACGACTATATCCACCTGGAAGTCAGACGTGGCGCCGGGGCTTCTTGTCCAGGTCCTGCACAAACATTTAAAGGGGAACACTACTGCAAGGAATTCGGTTGGGGAGTTGTCATTGTCGGCCGGAAATCCACAACGACGCTGCCCTACGAAAAACCACTGGAGATCCCGGAAGGAAAACTTTTTCCGGAGCCTAAAATATTTCCTAGAAGGAAGATGAAACTTAAAATTACAGGAGGTGAAAATTGGAAGAAATGAAAATGGTTAAGATCGTTGCTGAGGACTGGAGGCTAGAGCCCGGGAACCTGGAAATAGAAAAGGCCACGGCGCTGATGCCAGCAGTTTGTATCGTCGTCGGGATGCTGCTCAATGAGAGCAAGCATAAAGTCATTATTTGCCAGGAGAACTTCAAAAAAGAAGACACGGTCCGGAGCATGGTTGTGGTCCCCACAGCGTGCATACTGAGCATGGTTGAGCTGAAGGTGGGAGCCATCCAGAATTTCTCGTATCCCATCAAGGTTGACGGCATTGACACTATCCTCACAGAAGAGGAAGTAGAAGAGGTCCGGAGGAAGAATTCGATATGGGAGAACCAGACTCTTGAAGAACAGAGTAGCGAGCTCCTCAATTACATCGGCCAGGATCTAAAGCAGAGGCTTATCCCTGAAGCCGAAATCGACATCTTAAAAGAAGTACTCCTCAAACTTTCAGGGAGCCCGGGTAATCAAGGTTACTTCCACACGCTGCGGAATATCTGCATGGTCCTTTTGCAATTTATCGAACTGGATCCTAAACAAACGCTGATTCCTCGGGGACGTGTCCAGCTCATGGGCCGAACCGTAGAGAGAATGATAAAGGAAAAAACGGAGGTAAAAAAATGAATCTACTCGAAGCTCTCATCTCATTTACGATCGGAGGGATCGTATGTACTGCGCTGCTGGTCTGGAGGATCTGCTGGACGACCAGGCGTGACGTCAACGATGCAATCGGAGGAGGAAGGAAAAAATGGTAATAATAGTTGAGGCATTCCAGGCCGGTGGGCAGAAGATGATAATCACAAAAAAGGTGACAAATCCGAAGAACCTCGAGGAAACGGTTAGACGTCTCAGGGAGGCTTGTATGATCTGGGAATTAGGCCCGAAGAAAAAAGAAAAGTCTCCCCCACAAAGCTCACCTTGAAAAAAACCACGATCGGGAAATTCATCATCTATGCCAGCGAGATCGTCCCGGATGGCTGCATCTTTTTCGTTCATCCCAAAGATGAGCAGATCCTTGTCGAAGCCTTAAAGATGATCGAGGATTTACCCCTGGACGCTGATCAGCGAAAGGCCATCCAATTGTTCATGATGACCGAAATGAAAAAACAACTCACAAAGGTGGAAGAATGATTTGTCTGTCGTATGATAAACACTTATCTAAATGCAAGTGCGAGGATCTCGAAGAACGCCTGGATAGGACAGTCGACCTCGGCTACTTTGCGTACAAGTACTGCAAGATCTGCAAAAAGCATTATGAGAGATGCCGGTGCAAAAAACCTGACTGGGGAATAAAGGGAGCCGACGAGGGAATCCTCAAAAAGAAAAGAATTCTCAAAATGGAAAACGGATCCCAAAATTAAAAGGAGAAACCATGAAAGTAATCATAAGAGTCTATGACGGAGAAATCTCAAGCGGCGCAAAGCAAGATATCCTTGAGGCACTGGAGCTCGACGATCTGCTTCTGACCGGTGAGTTCGACATGCCGGCCAGCACTCCAGGGCATATACCACAAGTCGAGCCATTCCACGAGATGGCATTCGAGGAAGAAGTTGTAGATGCCGATGTGGATATCCCGGAAGAGGAGCCGGCATGAAGGTTATATTTTTCGCAAACGGAAACACGGCATTCTGTGATGCCGAAGGACAGCAGGTCCCGGAGCTGCAGAAATCATATATGCAGCTCTACTGTGAATTCCTTGTGGTCAGGGGTGTGGATCCGGCCAAGGTGGAATTCACGATGCCAAACGGATCCATAGCCAAGGCCTTCCTCACCGACGAAGAGAGATGGAACTGGGAGTTTAAATAATGCAGCATATCGCAAAATTTATGAGAAGAACAAAGAACATTAAAAGCTACTGTGATCCAGGATCCGGATTTATTCGGATCGTCACAACCGGTGGAGCCGAATCAGCGTTGAGGATCAAAAAGAATCACACGATCCATAAAGTCTGCGGACCGTTCCGGCACACGAAATTCTCAGCGCGCTTCTATGTCTATTTCTGCGAAGAAATAAAGGAAGAAGGATGAAAAAAAGAGACGAAACATTCGATCCTCAACACAGGGTTGTCGCCATCAAATTCAAGATCAACGATTTTCTCAACCTCAAAGCTGCAGCAGAAAAGGCAGAGAAGCCGGCTTCAAATCTTGCCCGGGAGATTGTCCTAGACAAAATATTCGACCGGCCGGGCACGATAAAAAAATATATCAAGTTCCTGGATAACAGAATTGCCTCCAATTTTAAAAGGATGAAGGAAATGAGCTCAGTCCGAGTGGTTGAAATCAGGTGCCTCGAAGAAGAAATCGCCAACTTTATCGGAATGAAAAAACTGCTCAAGAAAATATTGTGAGAGGGGAAAAATGGACATTGTAATCTACATGAACCCAGAAGACTTTGGGCACAAAACCTCACCCCCGGTCATTTCCGCCTACTGGGAAATGAAAAGGTATCCAAAACATTTTACTGTCGAGGATAAAATCTACATCGCCGCCATGGGTAAAGTGCAGGGATATGTGGAATGTGACGAATTCAATCCAGACGGATCAGTAGAAACGCTTATGTGGAATTCAGGGACATGGACGATGTTTGTAAACGAAAAAATTCCATGTAAACCATTTCGCGGATTCAGATATAAATGGTGGACCAAAGAAGAAGAAGAAAGGTTTTCTGCAGAGGACCATCCTTTTGCGAACTGTACGGAACCGAGAATAAAGAAAAGAGGTGGATGCGACCCATCTCAATAAAAGAAAATGACAATCAAAAAAGTAAAACCGGTGATGCTTAGCCCACAATCCAACCTGTGCATCAGGCCCTATTATAACCATAAAAACGGCTGCCCGAACTACGGAAGAAAAAAAGACTGTCCACCCATAAGAAGATTCGATAGAGTCTGCAATATGAACGCACCGGTCGTCGCAATATTCCATGTTTTCCCTTTTGGAGAGCACGTTAAAAAAATGAAGAACCTGCATCCTAGATGGTCTCAAAGACAAGCTGAGTGCTGCCTCTACTGGCAAGGATCCGCAAGGAAATGCTTGAGAAGACAAATCGACTTATTCAAGAGATTTATAGCCGAAGAAGAATGCTTTATTACCGAGAAGCCAGAAGCCATGGGAGTAAACATAACTGCGACAATGCGCGATATCGGAATTGAATTAGAGTGGCCACCGGTCTCTGTGACATATCAAATCGCTCTCGCCGGCAGCCCACTTCTACGTGAGAAACTCTTTGAGAAGAAAGGTGAGAACCTAAAACTTTTTTGAGAAGGAGATACAATGGAATTTCTTAGTTTAAAAAGCATAGTATTGTTTGCCGGCTTCACTACAATCGCCATCATTGCTTTTCTTGTCGGAGTGTGGCAGGGGAGAAAAATAGAAAGGGAAAAAAATGAGTAAAGAAAATATAAAATGGCTCCTCGACTGTCCACCGTCAGACTTAAAATGGGAAAATGCCCGGAAAAGAGCGAGACTCGTCGACCTAAGACACGTTCTCAGACACTGGGGATCCAGAGGAATTGCTGGGAAGAAAAAAATTGAAGCAGAGATCCGTATCCGGGAGAGAAAACTGAAGAAGCTGGGCCTGAGAAGCGAAATTTCTTAGAAGAGAGGGGGAAGAAAAGATTTTTTTTGAGAATGTGGAACTCTATATTGTAGAAAATTTATTTTGAAGTAGGAGTATGTAATGTATATAAAGAGGGGGGGGCGATTTCAAAAGCCCCACACGCCCCTCTTCAAGCAAGAGACTTCCCCATACACCCCAGGGGGGCCCGGCCGGTGCGGATTCTGCCGGATCGGTGCCGACGCCCCAGATTAGTTGACATAATAATGCTTATGCGACACGGATCTACATTGTTTTCATGCACTTCTACCTCTTTACTTCGTAAAGAGTGGATATCATCACGCTCGATGGATCAATAGGGACTGATCCCCGAGCGCTTAGACGCTCCTCCCTCTCCTTAAGACTCTTTCTCCTCTTCTTAAGAAGAAACCCTCTTCTTCCTCTCTTCATAGTATTGAAATCCCTTCTCTTGCTCCATGATATCTCTTATGTCCTGAATAGTCTTTGTTCCGAATAACGCGCGCGTGCGTGGGAGGTGGGGTGATATCCGGCATGGTGTGGCCTTTGGTTGGCTGTGATCGTGGCTGTGGTGGACTCTCCCGGCTTCGCTTCTCTCCGGATCATGGGGATTTTCCTTGATCCCGGCTTCGTGCCGGTTGTGGCCGGATCCGGCGGCCTCGTGCTGGCTCTCTCTTCCACTGTATCTTGTGTGCCGGTTCGGCGGCCGTCAGCAAAATTCCACTATATCTTGTGTGGCTGCCAGCTGGTACAGTTCAACATCTTGGGGTATTGACAGCTTGTCTTTCGGGTGTAAGATGTAAATGAAGGCGCGACACATGCCATTCAAATCTATCAAAAGGAGTTTTACCCATGGTTAAAAAACAGGCGGAGAAGTCTTTACTTTTCCAGGGTGTTCCCTCGGTGCCTATGCGCATCATGGAACTAAGAGAGATTGAGTTTCCTGTGAAACTCTCAAAGTCTGCTGATGTCTTTAAGGTCCTTGATGACCTCCGGTGTGCAGATCGGGAGACCTTTGCTGTCCTCCACTTGAACGCAAAGAATGTTATTCTTTCTCGTGAGATCGTGAGCGTTGGAACGATTGACAGCGCCGCGGTTTATCCTCGTGAGGTCCTCAAGTCTGCTATTCTCTACAACGCGAGCTCTGTTATCCTGGCACACAACCACCCTTCAGGAGATCCGGCACCCTCCAGCAATGACAAGCAGATCACACGTGACCTGATCGGAACTTTGTTTCTCGCTCAGATCCGAACGCTTGATCATGTCATCGTTGGCCACGGAGACAAATCCTTTTCCTTCGCTGACTCTGGCTTGATGGCAGATTATGAGTCGTTAATCACAAAGACGTTTGAGAATGCAGGGCTTTTATGTGCTGAACTCAGCTGTGATCTCGATGCCTAACACATTTGAAACAAGGGCCGACGGTCTCTACATAGGAGGGAAGAAGGTCCTTGCTGGCTGGGAGAGTTTCTCCGGCTGGTATTGGTTTGGGACTGAGCGCACACGCAAGCAAAATAGTATGCTTCCCAGTGGCACAGTCAACAATGATCAAATCTGGTTCGGCTTTGTCCAGGGTCTTGAGGAAGAGTGGGGATACTTCTCCCAAGGTGAGATTGAATCTCTTGGGCCCATGAAAATATGGAAGATTAAAGACGTGGACTTGCCCCATGCCGGGAGGCGACATTGACTTACAAGGAATATTTCTCTAAGTTTTCTGATCATGAGCTGGCAGGACTGGCGCTCGATCTCCAGGACTCCATTGACTTTGGGTCCTTCGGTGTCCGTGATGTTACAATGCTTGATCAGGCACACAGGGAATTGACAGCCAGAGGATACGACTCAATCTATGAGGCACAGCACAACGAGTGACATTAAAGGGGGCTGGCTTTGGCTGGCCCCCGGCCCAACAGAAAGGAGGTGATTAATATCAAAGACTTAAAATTAATTCAGGAGATGATCAAGAGCTATCAAGACGGTGCACAGGGCGCCAGCCTGGGACTGGAGCTCTCAGGAAAACCGGACGATTGGAAGAGAGGATTCAATCACGCATTTGAGTGCGTCGATGCAATCTTTAAAGAGTATTTTGTCGGAGCAGAGAAAGAATGCCTGGCTTTAATTGACGAGCTGATCGACGACAGTTATTGGATGCTGCGGAACTTTGCCAAGAACCAGCCAGAGAGCTTCTACATTGATGATCGAGTCAGCATCAAGGACGAGAAGAAAATTTATGAGGCAGTCAAGAGGCTGGTAGAAATAAGGCAAAAGATTTAAACTTGCCCCACGACGTGGGGTAAATCCTGGCCGGAGTTTCCCGGCCTTGTATGTTCTTTGGCGGTGTGCGTCGGCTGGTGATCGAAGCAACCTAGCAATGTTCTTCCATCGGTCACCTAGGGGGCTGCCGCACGCCGCACTTAACTAAAAGGAGGCAGTAAAAATGAAAGCATACAAAGGACACAGAGATGAAAGGTACGGAAATCAATTGGTGTTTGTCTTGAGGCAGTCGAAGGATCAGAAGCCCTATCCCTTGCGCCAGGTGTGGAAGGATGAGGCCGTCGGCTTTGCCTGGGGGCACGCCGGTTCCGGTCCGGACAGCCTGGCCCACTCCATCCTGGCAGACTTCTTTAGAACCGAGGACATCAACCCGGTAGTGTATAAAAAATTCAACGCCGATTTCCTTGAGAACTGTGGACTCGAACTCAAGATCACGGAAGAACAGATCATGGAATGGATTGCCAACAGGGCTTTCAATTATATCCTCAAGCACCATAGAGGGACAGGCTGATGGATATCCACAAGCACACATGCACAGATTATTTCATTGTCGACGAGCTTGTCACATCTGACACAAAGATAGTGATTAAAGGCCACTGTAGTCAATGCGTCTACAGGATGTCGAAGATCTTCAGGTACATGGGCACATACGACAGGGATTCCCTCAAGAAACTAGACCCATCATCAAAGGAAAAAGAATCCAAGCGTGCCCAGTCGAAGCCGGTCAGGTTCACTCCGGCTTAAGACAGATCCATCACCCCACAGGGGAGGCCGTCCGGTCTCCCCTTTTTTCATGATCAATCTCACACAAATAAAATAAAAGACTTGACATATACATCACACTTCTGATAATTCAGATACATGCCTTACAAAAATCAAATTAAAGCAAGGCTCAGGGATCTCGAGAAAACACAAGAATGGTTGTCAGGACTGACAGCGATCCGGCGCGACTATCTAAGTAAGATCATCAATGGCCACTTCAAACCCAATGTCTACGATGCGCTGACAATATCGACAGCGCTGGACTCCACGGTTGAAGCGCTCTTCTCTCCCCCCCTAAGCCAAGCGGAGGAAAACAAATGAACGGAATTGGAGAAAAGTTAGGGACGCAAGAGAAACACCCAGAGAGACACACTTACGACAGCAAGGTTCCTGCACCCGAGACAATCGTCAATGCAGAGTCTATCTACAAGGCCCTTACCGAATGCAGGAGCATGGCCCAGGAGGTCTTTGAGATCCAGGTCAGCCTCAACGATAAGTTGATCAACGCACCGACCGAAACTGGAGAAAAGGCAAAAGCTGCTGGCGATCGAGCCGAGAACCCTCGCCACATACCCAATTGGTTCGACAAGATCCAGGACATAATTGATGTCACCCACTCCACGCTCTGCCTCCAGCAGCACCTCTTCAAACACTTTTAATTTAAAGCGCACAGGGGGGCAGTCGGGAGTTTTTACCCCTTACTCCCATCCCATCTCATCTCATCCCTAGTCTATTTGGCTGTCCCCCTCGCGCATAACAGGAGGCAGTATGCCAACAAAAAAGAAACCTGAAGCCGGCGCCGGCAAGAAAACTACTAATGCCGCGATGGTCAGGAAGGCCCAAGAAAAAAGGTCAGATAAAGCACTGTATCCCATCCCGGTAGAGTCCATAATCAAGTCAACTCAGGACCTGATGCTGATGGGGAAGATGGCGTCGGAGTCCAAATTCTATGCAGGGATCGATACCCAAGAAAAGGCGTGCATGGTTATCCAAACCGGGAGAGAGCTCGGGATCATGGAGGCTTCGGCATGCCGGGTGATCCATCCTATCCCAACTCAAGCCGGGCCCAAGCTGGCGATCGAGGCCAAGCTCTATGCTGCCATTGCCATGAATTCAGGAGTCCGGTGGAAGATCCATGAAAAGACTCCAGCAGGATGTAAGCTCGAGTTCTATTCCATTACAGATAAGACCATCCCAAACCACACGGAAACCTTCACGATGGAGGACGCTGCGCGTGCCAAGCTCGCCACGAAGGATAACTGGGTTTGGTATCCGGAAGAGATGTGTTACTGGCGCGGATTCTTAAAGGGAGTCCGTGTCTTCGATCCCAGGATCTGCATGGGGCTCTATTCAGTTCAAGAGGTCAATGATTTCGAGAAGATCACAAACGGTGATGGAGATGAGGTCTATGTGATCCCCGACTCAGAGCTCCTCGAAAGCGTGGGGATCCCCAACACAGAGACAGCTCCGACTCAGACGGTGGCAGAAACGCTGCCGATAGAGGGCGAGGGCGAGGGAACCGTGGACGTCAAGGAGGCCGAGGATCTAGGGCTCAGTATGCACTCAAAGGAAGAGGAGTACTTCGATGATGAAGAGGACGTCCCCATGCCCCATATAAATGAAGTAAAGAAAGAAATTATGCCGTTCGAAGAGGGGCCCACACCTACAGAGTTGACTCAAGGCAAAAGGGATATCGCGCCGCCGGCACCGGTGGATCCGGCGATCCTCATCTACAAGCAGGTTATCGTCGACTACATGAAGGTCCAGCTTTTCGATCATCTCTACACCACGTTCAAGGAATGGCTGGGCATCTTCCAAACATCACGGAAACCGATGAAGGATTTTGTGCAGCGCAATCAGTTCGGCAAGTGGAGTATATCTAAGGGATCGATCGAGGACCTCAAGGTGCTGACCGACAATCTCAAGTGGACCATGGATACGTTCATCACATACTGTTTCGTTGATCTCAAGATGAAGGAGGTCGGGATCCACAAGAACCCGGCGCTCAACGCAGAGCCTGAATGAGTAAAATCACACCGCGAAGGATCCTTCCTAAGCACAAGGAGCACACTCCTTATTTCAACAAGGCAGGGGACAGGGTCCCGAGTGTGACCACGATCCTGGGCCGTCAGTGCGGATGGAGCAAGGATGCACTCTGCGGATGGAACAATAAGATGGGGCTCAAGGGTGTCGACACCAAGAAATACCTGGCCGACAAGGGCCAGATAGGCACGCTGGCCCACTCATTCTGCACTGACTACCTCCTCCAGCAGCGCACCGACATGCACGACTACTCTCCCAGCCAGGTGGAAGAAGCCAAACACAGCTTCATGGCCTTCTTCAACTGGACCAAGCTCCACACCATAAAGCCCATCCTGATCGAAGCGCCACTAGTCTCCGAGCTGTTCCAATACGGTGGTCAATGTGACATCTACGGTGAAGTCGATGAGGTGCTTGAGCTCTCGGATCTAAAGACTGGATCCGGAGTGTACGAGGACATGTTCGTCCAGGTCTCGGCCTATGCCCACCTGCTCGAGGAACACGGATATCCTGTCGACCGGGTCCGGATCATAAACATCCCACGCTCAGAGAGCGAGACGTTTATGGATCCCGTCGTCACCAACCTGATGCCGGAAGCCTTCGAAGCATTCAAACGATTCCGGATCAACCATATAAGTTTTAATAAAATCAGACGCATGAGAGGTTTCGCATAATGGACTCAAATTCACTCAACTCTTTTATCATTCTCGGATTCGTAGGCCAGGATGCCAGGGGATACACATCGAAGAAGAGATCCCGGAAGTTTACAATTGTCGACATCTGTACACAGGAAAAATATAAGAACAAGGAGAAGCCCAAGCCTGTGTGGCACAAGGTCCAGATATGGGGCACCCTGATGGCACCCTGGGCAGAGAAGGCCGTTAAACGTGGGATGATGGTCCTTGCCCGGGGCCGGATAGACAACCACTTCATTAGAGATAACGAGGGTGTCAAACAAATGATTACAGACTTTAAGGTCGAAGATTTCATAATCCTAAGAAGCAAGAAACTTGAGGACCAACCCCAAGTCTCTGAAGCTCCAGCCCAGACTGCTCCAACCCAGGATCACCCAATAGTCGAGGAGGATCCTTATTAGATACGCATGGGCCCATGCCGGTGACGCTCCTTTGATAGGTGTCGCGCCTTTTTCTCGTCCGATCCCCGGACACGTCCCGGATCCCATGGGCCCTACCCTATAAGAAAATGAATAAATTTATTGGATACTGTTACACCTGCGACAGGGCCACCTGGTTTTATAGAGATAAAGACTTTGCGCAGTGCGAACAGTGTGAGTTTATTATCATTGGAAATTCGGGGATAGAAATTTCCATGGAAATAAAAGCTCTTTGTCCCGAAGAGAGGAGGAGGATCTGGGAAGATTTCAAAGGAGCGAGGGGAAGAGAGGGAAAATCCGGAGGAGCCGGAGGAAGGTAGCCAACATGCCAGAGTGGAGGAAACTTTACCGGGATATCAGCGACAGTAAAAAACTTTCGCACTTGACATCGGATTCCCCGGCGCTGCTGTGGACGTGGATGCTGCCATACACAGACTGTGAAGGAAGGATCCTTGCGGATGCAAATTATATCAAAGGCAAAGTCGTTTCGCGTCTTCAGAATTGGGATGTAATAAAAGTCAGAAAGTGTTTGACGGATCTCGATTGTGTCGGATTAATCCAGCTTTATGAAGTTGAAGGAGAAATATTTGCCCAATTTGAGCAGCCACAATTCGATGAGCACCAGAAAATTTCAAAGAAAGAAGACGGCAGCCCCAAAAAAGAGGCGCCATGTAAGATTCCAGCCCCTCCACCCCGAGACTCCGGACCTACTACGGAGTTACTCCCGACTAACTCCGAAGTTACTCCGTCTAGATTAGATAAGATAAGATTAGATAAGAGCAGAGGAGAGTCACCTGCTCCCGACCAACTCCCGACCAACTCCGGAGTAACTACGGAGTTGGACAAGCCTCTCCTTCCTCCCTCTTTTATTGAAGTTAAAAAGTATGTAATAAAATCATGGAATGAATTCGCAAAGTCTCATGGTCTAAAACCTATCATCTCAATTGCAAGCGGATCCACAAGGGAAAAACATCTCAAGGCTCGACATGAAGAACCGGCATTTGATTTCGATAATATTCTATCTAAAGCTGGCGAACAGGATTTTTGTTTTGGGGCCAACGATAGAGGATGGAAGATCTCGTTCGATTGGATCATAAAGAATCCAGGAAATTATATTTATATCATTGAGGAAAAATACCTTGATGATATTAAAAAGAAAAGAGAATGGAAACAGGAGGGAAATAAAGATGACCCATATTGAATTCACTGACCAGATGAATAAATTATTAATCTTCTACCGGGAGCCACCGAAGGGTGCCAATGAACACTATTGGAACGCTCTAAAGAACACAGTGGCAGCCACCTTTGAAAGGGCATGTGATATTATTTTAAATACACATAAAACTATATCCTTCCCTCTGATCCCCATCTTCCACGATGCAATCTCTCAAGCATCTAAAGAATTAGGACCGGCAGACCAGGTCTTATTTTCTATTAATTGCCCATACTGCAGGGGGATCGGGATCATTCTTGAAGATGATAAGAAAGGCAGGAGTGTTGCACAACCATGCTCCTGCAGTAAGGGCCTTGTGTATAAAAATTCTTTCGATCGAGTCCGGTTTATTGCAGAAAGAAAACATCGCGAAATGATCTCGAACCACGAGGAGCCGGCACTATCCGGAGAGCCATACTGATGGCGAATAAAAGGGTCCTCGCTGTTGATCTTGACGGCACAATTCTCTCAAATAAGAAACCATTTATGGGCATTGGAGATTTCGGGAAGCCAGAAAAAAAAGTCCGGGAGTGTCTCATGTTTTTACAGAAGCATGGCTTTGAGATCCTGGTCCACACGACAAGGGTAAACCCTCGGCTGCAGGACCAAGCTCCGGCCGTGTTGCGAATGAATATTACCGATGCGCTCGATACTAATAGCATTCCCTTTGATACGGTCTGGTTAGGATCCGGGAAACCTTTGGCTGAATTCTATATCGATGATAGAGCTGTCCTCTACGCCGGTAACTGGGAGGAAACCATGAAGGAGATCCTTTCCAGAGCAGAAAGGAGCTTTAAAAATGTCTACTAAAATGAATTCTATTTTCCTTTATGATCCGTCGATGCGTACATTGCGCGCTGGTGGGCGACGGCGTCCTTCTGTGTCGCGTGACATCCCCCGGGCTCAACCTTGCCTGTGTCTTTATTTTGTACGCAATGTCGGGATCCTTTTTTAATAACTATCCACGGCATAATAACCTCCTATAAAACTCTCTCGACAAACCCACAAAGGTATGGACATTTCTTCATGATCTCCCAGCCTCGTCGCGCATACTTACAGCACGCACCGGTAAGAACGAGGTTGGTCTTTCCACATTTTGGACATTTCTGAGCCAGTGTCATTCCATCCGGAGCTGTTTCTGGCTCTCTAATTTCCGCCTGTTCCATTTTTCCTCACATAATTCCATAGATTGGCCAGGTTCTTATTGATCCCGGAGATCTGTTTAACAACGAAGTCATAGTTTGTTATCAGTTTTGTGAGCTCGGTTCCCCTGCGCTCACATTCTTCGGCATGGCCGGGGATCATCTCGAGATCCACCGTACCCGGGTTCCCCGGGTTCCCCGGGTTACTTTTCTTGTTTGTCACTATTTTCCAGAGTATCCCCAGGATTATGAAACCGATCACGAGTATGTCTAAAATTATCCGGATTAAATTCTCGGTCATTTACCTATCGCCTTTATAAAGTCTTTGCCTGCGGAGTATCCTCCATATATTTTCAATAGAGTTCCAACTCCCTTTCCGAGCTTGAAGAAGAAAGTGTTCTTCTCTCCTTCCGAAGTGAGATCCTCACAGGCCAGCCGCGCTATTCTCTCCGCTGCCAGCGCCGGACGAAGCGCGCCGATCGTCACGTCCCGGAGCTTGATGATCCCCTCCAGCCTGAGACTCTTCTTCTCTTCTTCTTTTAGGGCCTCCATATATTCGTCTCGATCTTTAATCGCCAGGGAGAAATTGCCCTGCAGGGTAGAGACCTGAGCACGAAGATTTAGGACGAGCTCGTTTGTGCTCGTTATGCTGGATTCTTTTTCCTGCAGCTCCTTGAGCTCAAGTTCCTGCTCGAAGATCTCCTTGTTCCTTTCTGCAGACTCGGCCAGGATAAGACCCTTCGAGATCTCAAGCTCATCGATCTCGGTCCGGAGCTCCGCATTCTCTTTCTCTGTGACAGCGTCAGATTCCTCCACTTCGATCCTTGCTTTCTCGGCTGCTTCTTTGTAAACCTCGAACTCTCCTTTGAGCTTGAAGTACTCCGGTGATTCACGTCCACTCCTGCAGCTACTTGGCGAGAGACTCACGACAAGAAGCATGATGACAAAAACAAAGATAATTCCGATTACAAAGGTTAATGTTTTCATTTTTTAAACCTCGATACTGACATTTCGACGACCGGCTCCAGGATCCTGGCGCCGAGATAAGCAAGACAGATCTTGACAAGAGAGCTGGCTGCCACTTCGGGATCCAGCCCATAGACCGGCTGCTGCAGGTAGACGAGCCCGATACAGAGGACGGCGATCTGAAACTTTGTAGAGCTCAGCCATTTAGCAAAACTATTCTTTACCACCGGACTCCCTTTATCCACGACGGATTCGGCTGCGGTTTCACCAGGTAAGCGTTGTCGATGTGGACGAAAGTCTTTGGCCTGGCCAGGTTGATATATTTTAAGTATCCGATTCTCAGGTCCGGGAACTTTCTGTCCACCAGATCCACGAATGCCTCACACTCCATCACCGAATCCAGATCGTTATCGAGCGCCCAAAAATAATGAGGACTGCAGGCTGCCTTTGTCTTTCCGGCAAGTATGAGGCTGAGCTGGTACTTTGGACAGCGATATCCACCACCGCGGCTGATCGGTATTGGCTTTCCCCACTCATCACGAATGACCTGCCACACTTGGAATGATGTCGGATAAAAGTCGTCAGTGTAAATGTCCGGAGGGAGCTGGCCACAGTGTGGACATTGATATTCTTTTATTGAAATTTTTATACCGGGAAAAATTGCCTCACTCATCTTTTACTTCTCCTTTTCGATATCTTCATCCATCTTATCCAGTAGCTTGTTGAGTCTGTCGACGGCCTCGTCTGCCTGTTCATCTGTATCGAAAGGCTTCTCTCTTTGGAGGCGGTTAAATTCTTTCATCATGAAGTTCATTCTCCACATCATCCTCTTTTCTGCGGTGTTTCTCAAATAGGGAAGAGTGAACCACCTGAAGAAGTGCGCCATCTTACCCATGTCCCTATACATGGCCTCGATCGCCAGCTTCCTTTTGCCGGGAGTCTCTTCGGAGACGAGCTCCAGGATCCGGAAGATCCTCTTGATGGAGTACTCCAGGATCTCTGTTCCAATTTTGGCCGAGGACTCCAGTCCCGGCCGGTAGATGGGAGTACCTGCAGGATCCCTGTTTGCCAGGACCTCGTAGATGAGCTGCCAGAAAGGATGGAAGTCCCACTTTGCCCTGTCTATAAACCCTATGACCTTATTGGGCTCGTTGGCCAGAGTCCTGAACCGGTGCCAGTATCTCGTGAGGACGTTGTCCGGGCTGCTCATGTACTGGACCAGCTCTTTCTCTTCATCGTCGACAGTAACAGTCTTGACATATCTCAGTCCAAATTTATCGGTCTTATATCCGAGCTTGTGCATGAAGATCTCACGGAGGAACATTCCACCGAGGAGTCCAACAAGAGCCTTGGCCATGGCGCGCTTGTACCGCTTCGATCGACCCGGACCTTCCGGCATGGATCCATCGATTGGCTCTTCGAAGAGATCTCCCGGTGGCAGCTTCCCTCCACCCTGTGCTTCTTTCTTCCCCTTGAAAAGAAGACCGGCCGCGTGCTTAACCATCTCGGTCTGAGCTGAGAGCATCGAGATCCGGAAGGAAGGAGTGAAAAGCACCTTGTTTATTATCTTCCTTGTCGCCGGAGGGATAGATGCATAGTCGGCGTGGATCTTTGCTGTAAACTGGGCAGCTTCCATCGGAGTCATTCCAAGGCTGAGCTGGTGATGATAGGTGATAAACCGGATGAAGTTGTCTCCCCACCAGGCCCCTTCCCAGGCCCAGTAGTAGGGATTTAGTTTCTTGAATCGAACAAATGCAGACTTGCTGTTTATGATATCCCGGATCTGCTTGTCCCAGGCTTTCCATCCGGGAGTAAAGGGAGTTGAGAGTCCGGCCCAGTAGTGCATGTTCCAGTAGTGCTGGTCCTTTTTAAACATGCTGATGGCAGCGCTCCGGACTGCTCCTGGAGTCTTCCATGGTGACAGCATGCCTCCCCAAAAATATTGGATCGCATCATACATCGGCAGGAAGCCGGGATTGTAGAACTGCAGCATCTTCACAGACCCAAGAAACCCTCCGAGCTGTGCCGGCATAAAGTTTTGTTTGAAGAAGTTCCTTTCGAAATAGATCACCAGCATTGGGTGGACCTTGTATCCTTTCAGGCTTGGATATCTCGTTGGAGCCAGCGACTGCCAGTTATCTGGGGCTTCATCGGCCGGCAGTATCAGCCGGTCAGTCTTTGCAGCGCGGAAGACGTCGGCGATCGCCAGCTTTGCACCGACAGAATGAGCGTATGCACCCATGACCCTCCGGATGTCAAGGTCCATCGGCTTTATCTTCTCATCAGCAAGGAGCTCTTTGGCGAACGCTTCGAGATCCAGGCTCTTTCTCCTGTGGAAGAATTCTGACAGCGTCTTCCATCCTTTGATGGGGTCCTTATTCCACCATGCTTCCATCCAGATCTTCGGGATTTGGACATACTTCGTTCCGGATCTCCGGAGAAATTCAATCGCGCTTTCGAACTTCTTTATTTTTTCCCGGATCTTTTTTCCTCTCTCATTTGAGAGGCCTCTCTTCTTCAGCGCTGCATGGAAGTTTTCTATCTCAAGCTGCATGTACTTGATTGCACTCTGTGGCCAGAGATCGTCGATGATTCCCTTTTTCTGCGCCTCTCTTCCCCAGTGATCAAAGAATGCTCTGACAAATCTCACTGCCGGTTCAAACTTCGCTCGCTCGGCTGCTGACATTATTGCATAATGGCGCTTCGGTGCCGACACGATAAACAATAGACGCTGGTAGTCAGAGTCCGTGAAGTCCTTATTGTTTTTTATCAACTTCTTGATCGAACCCTTGGCCTGTAATAAGACGGAGTTTGTCCGTGGATGAAGAGCTTTAAGTGCCAGGCCGGTCCGGTCAGCGCCGACAGCTTTAAACCGCGGCTCGATCTGCAGCCAATTTACGATCTTCTCTCCAAACTTTTTGGCTTCAGGAGTCATGGGAAGGCCGGCATAGAGATCCTTTATGTCGTCACCAGGCTCCGTCCACTTCTGCCACTCCGACTTGGGCTTCTTCTTCACGTCCCGGATAACCTCTTTCATGAAGATCTCTTGCTGTGCCGGGCTCAGGATCTCACCGTACTTCCCGACAAATGGAGAACCCACCTTTAATTTTTTTTCTATACCTAATTTCTTCGCATAATTCTTAATGCTTTCGAGGCGACTCTCCGGGATCTCGCCGAGCTTTTCGATGTCACCCAAAGGAGTCTCGACCGAAACTTTAACGAGCATCTCTCTTCCCTTCGGGAGCTTGAGCTCCTCTTCTACTGGCTTCCGGAGGATCAGCTTTGTTTTCATCAGGGGCTCGAGCTTAGGTGGAGTAGGGATCTCAAGCTGGCCAGGTTCCCTCTCCACGAGGCCCAACTGTTTCGGCGCCGGCTTGCCGAACTTGGGAACGATCGGCTTTTTCCTCACCGGCGTTGTCGTGGCTGCCCATGGACGACGTCCTTCCTTGACCTTAGCGGTGGGAGGCTTAAAGAGTTTGGGAGAAATGCCGGCTTCCCGATCTCCCCAAAGATTCCGGAGCTCACTATTTAGAACATCTCTCGATTGTATAGAGCCAATTTGACGGTAGAGATCTATCCCAAAATCATCTTCGATCTGCTGGTTTGTCTTGAGGGCTCGAGCAGGAAAGGTTTTATTCTCCGGAGCGTAGGCAGCTTTCGCATTGTCGTTGAACCACTTGTGCCCGAGGTATATAAACCTCTTGAACGGTTCCTTTTCCAGAGAGGGGATGGCCGCATCCTGGATCAATTCGAGTTCCGGAAGATCTTCAAGTTCCTGGACGATCTTTTGTCTTTCGAACGCCTCTGAAACATCCCGGCCCATGATTCTTTTGTTCTTATTTTTTATGGAGATCTTCTCTGCTTCGATCAGCACTTCTTCTCGATCGATATCGAGAGCTTCTCTTTCAATGAAATCATCGAGGAATTCTCTGGCATCCGGAGTGAGTTTCTTCTCGATCTCCGGCATGGCATCCAGCTCTTCCAGGTCCGACACTCCTCTTGCAATCTCTCTTTCAAGGTCCTCTATTCGAGCTACATCTTCTATTGAAATTTGAGAGAGGACCTCATCCCTTGTGTAGACCGGTTCTTCTTCCGGAGCCGGCGCCTCAAGCGCGGCTGGCCGGGGGATCTCGAGCGCATCGTAGAGATCAGATGTTGTTTCGTATCCAAGCGCATCGGCCACTTCATCTGCAGCCATTCCGGTCCTGCTTTTTAACCTGCGGTCGACTCTCAAGGCCTCTTCCTCTTCACCCTTTATAGGTTTTATCCCCTTGTCAGTTTGCTGAAGGACACGGAACCATTCGTAAGGTATTGGTTTTGGCCATCTCCGTCCGCTGACAATACGTACAGGGAGTCGGACAAGCCCTACTCCCTCCACTTGATAGCTGGCCGTCTGACGCCGGACAGGGGCCTTAATCTCCCTTCCTGTTTCTTTCTGCAGACGCTGGAAAATATCGACATCTCTTTTGGCCAGACCCTTTTCTGTGAGCTCAACCGGAAGATGGCTGACAGGGATCCCCATTTGAATTGCTTCTAAGGCAAGCTCATTCGGTGGGGCCCCGGCCTTTAACCGTTCGGCCAGGTCTGCAGCCTGGGCCTTAAAGAGTCTCTCCCCCCCTGGCTCCGGAGCGATCGTTTCTCTTGGGGGAAACTTAATGTCGATGGATCCATCCGGGAGCTGTCTTATGTTTACGGCCGGCGGCGCCTCGATCTCCGGAGTTATCCCGGATCTTGCGACGGCCAGGGCTTCGGCCCGGGGGTCGGTTCCTGGAGGGATGATCTCCGGCTTTGGCGTGACCGCGAACTGTCCGATCCCAAGCTGCTTAATCTCTGGAGCTGGTTCCGGAACTATCCCGGATCTTGCGACGGCGAGTGCAGCTTCTATTGGATCCGTTCCAGGAGTAATAATCTCGGGTTTCGATGTGACAACGAAAGGCTCGGCTTCGCGTGGGATCGCCGGCGCTGCCTCGATCCGAGGAAACTCCGGCTTTATGAGAGGAACTTTGCCGGGAACGATCCCTACTTTAGGGAAGATCCTGCCGGCAGCCGCTGCCTCCGCTGCTCCCGGAGTGTATGGTTGAGGGACGGCTTCGCCTGGTGGACGGTGAGTAGGCTCTATCTTAAATTTTGCAAAGACATTTTTTATATTCCGATTGAGACCACTGAAGGCAGCCATGTCCTTGCCGACCTCGTTAAACTTTTTCCTCATTGCATCCAGCGTCTCCTTGTCAACGCCGGCAGCCTTCATTCCCTTCTGCCACTTATTGAATCCAAACTTAAAGGCCTTAAAAGATATCGCCTTCCCTGTAATTGCTGCAGCAACAACATCCAGGCCCATCTCTCCGAGATCCACGCCCAGCCTCACCCACCAGGGGGCATCCTTTATCCCAGGTATAGCTTCGCTCAGCCTGCGGTTCTCAAGTGGGTCATACTTAGTTTTTTCTGCGATCGCAAATCCGATATTTTTCATCTGCTGGAAGATCTCATAGAGAGCCATGTATCCGGCGACCTCCGGGATCCCGGCGACCATGGCGATAGGAACAGCTTTGCCGGCAATTTTTTCTGACCAATAGTTGACGTTGGGATCCCGGGACCAAACCTCCTGAGCTATACGGAAGTACTGCCGCGGCCGGGCAGCCATTTCTTGGGCCCATCCGTACTTCTCTACAAATTCTATCTCTCCCGGTCTTGCCGGTCCGATTGTGGGAAGAGGTTTCTCTTCCTCTTTTTTGGGCTGGCGCATGCCGGCCAGCACAGCTCCCCGGGTTCCCGGAGCCTGCATCAAGAACGGCAGTGCTTCTTTCTTTAAGAATCCCCCGATCTTGCCCAGCGTTTTGGTTAGGAAGCTCTCTTCCTTTATGGGCTCGAGCTGCTCTTCCGGTGGACGGCCGAAGATGTTTTCCCAGGGTGTAATGCCGGCTGCCGGTTCCTCTTCTTTCTGCTCGATCAACTGGACCGGTGGGACTAACGGAGGCTGCTTTCCCGGCTCCAGGAGCGCCTCACCCGGAGGCCTCCCGAATATTGTCTTCCAATAGTCCTGACCAAATGCCATTATTTTTTCTTTCCAATCCCCAATTCTTTCTGCAGTTTTTGGATCCAGTAGATATCAAATCCTATAATCAATGCCTGCTGCCAGTCTATCTCCCTCCCTGCAGCAATATTTTCCCTGGCCATTTTCTCGAATGTTACGTAGTCCTCTTCCTGGGGAAGGATCTGTTGGCCAGTCAGCGTCTCTATCTCTTTGAGACGTCTATCGATCTTTGAGACCTTTGCTGCAATAACTTTTAATTGATCGCCACGGTATCTCCCTGTGGGAGATCCAACCCCTGTTAATTTCTGGAGCTGGGTATCACGATCGTTCGATAGTTTCCTGATCTCGGACTGGATTTCTTTGGCCGTCTGGCCACCCTTTTTTTCTATGTCGACTTTTGCCCTGGACGTTTCAGCCTCATACTTTCTTGTGGGGACGAGCTGCTCTGAAACAGTAATCTCTCTGGCCCTAAGGCCTTGCTCGATTCTCTTCAGCATGTCGCCGGCAAAGTCTCCGATCAGAGTCTCTACCGCATCGAAGCCGAACATGTCCAGCGCCTTTGTGACGTCTTCCTCGGATGGCTGCTTTTGTGTCATTCTGGCCATGATCAAAGGAAGGGCAGCTTGCTGATAACCTGCCATGAGATCCTGTTGCTCTTCTTCCGGAGGAACAGCGACATCACCCATCGGCAGTCCATACTGCTGGCCCCTCTTTATGAATTCCATCCCAGGAAAAGGCATACCCTTGACCCCACCTTTCATGACGTCGCTTATGTCTCCGAAGATTGCGTTTATAGCTGACTGCTTCTGGAGATCCGACTGGACTCCTCCGTAGGCCTCATATTCTTTAAGCGATTTTTCCAGCCATACTTTGGCCTGGTAGTCCAGCATCTTTTTCTGCATATTCTGCTGGGCCAAATAGGGCAAGAATTTTTTAAGAAAATCCTGAGCTCCCTGTCCGAGACTTTTGAGATCTATCGGCATTTTATTCTCCTATCGGGTAAGGTAGGGGAGATAATAAAGCCAACTATAATCTCCTCCACCACCCTGGCCTTCCCCTAAGAGCTGAGACATGATGGCTTGCCAGTATGCGTTATTTCCTCCGGCACCGGACCCCTGGAGGAATGCGAGAAAAGAGTTGATGGCTGCTTGGCCTTCCTGTCTCCTGGCGCCACTTAAAATCTCAGGTATTTTCTCTCCTTCCATGAGCGTTCCGGTCAAGCCTTGGACCATTCCGGTTGTCCCCATTATCTCCTGAAATCTCCTGTCCAGCTCATCTATGGCCAACTCACGGCGAACGTCGCCGCCTTCCTGTCTGGTTTCCCTTGAGATCCGGGACATTTCTTTTGCCTGGAATCCGGATCCCAGCATCCCTATCCTTGCAAGCTTATCTGTTTTTGTTTGCTTTTCTCCGGCCTCTCCAGCCTTTACTCCCTCGATCGCATAGTTTATTACGGCCTGGCGCTCCTGTGGGGTGAGTCCTCTCGGATAATCGAGAAGATAGTTTGCCCTGTCCATGACTCTGGAGAGCAGATCTTTGAGGTCACCACTCCATTCGAATTCTCCTCCGGCCCCTCCGTCTCCATCACCATCTTCGCCGCTGGGGCAACACCACGTTTTCCCATCACTTGATGTGGTCCGTTTGTAAAACTTCTTACAAACAAGATCCATTCCTTTCCCTTCATAGGCTCCGGACTCGGCGTCGGCAAGTCTGTAATATTTCTTCGTTATGGGATCCCAGACAAAATGTGCTTCCCACTTTCCAGATCTGTTCATTCCGGGAGTACTAGCCCACGGATCCCCACCACCACCACCAAACCCCACTTCGGAAGTGAGCTCGTATCCACCACCCTCGGAACAAGGGTTTGCGCCAGGAGTAACCGTAGAATCATCACAGCACCAAAATTTTCCGTTGTCATCTTTCTTTATGGAAAATCCCTCTTCGCAACGGCTGGATCCAAAAGGCAGTTCATGGCCAGGTCCGGCACAGGGGCCCACTCCACCACCATCACCGCAACCTTTTAGGCAGCTCATGAATTCTTGCTCTATTCTCTGGCGCTGCTGTCCCATCTGACCGGGACGACCACGGAGCTGGCGCGTTGCGATCCGGCGCGCTTCTCTACACGATTGACGACAATCCTGATCTCCGATCTCACCACCGGGCCCACCACCACCGGGCCCACCACCACCCACACCACCGTTGTCCCCGGGATCCGGAGGCTTCGGAGGATCTGGAGCGTCGCATCTTACGGCGCCGGATCCTAGAGTACACGGAGATCCTGAATAATACTTTTTCAGGACACCGTTGACCCATTTTTTGCAGCAGAAAACCTTTGTCTTAGGAAGGTAATCTTGTGACGATTGTATTCCTGGCATTAAAGCCTCCTATGATCTCCTGATTCTCCTAATTCCTTCGGGCGACACGCCGGGGAAATTCTGTTCAAGGGCGTCTGTGATAAAGCTCGTGTCTATCCCCATGCCTTCAGGCCATCCCCAGTTTGCTGTTCTCTTCATCTGGTTGAGCAACATCTGGAACGTGGCCTTGTCGGCAGCGCCGGTGTATGGGCTTTGATATGGAGGCTTCATTCCCAGCATTGCCATCTGCTTCTGCATATCCAGGGCGTCTGACATAGGATCGTCTTTCTTCCCGAAGATTTCTCCAATTAGAGACATAGCAATTGGGATGATGATGGACCAGGGCATGCCGGCAATGCCGGCTTTACCACCAGCAGCCGCGCCGGCAGCACCTTCACCTCCACCAAAAAGGTCCTTAAGAAAGCCACCAGACTCTCTAAGGTCTCCCCACGGAGACTCAAATTTACCCGGTGTATTTAAGTTTGGTATCAAGTTCGGCATCACGAAATTTTGCATCGGCATCGCATCCTCCTTCTAATTAAAAGTTAATACACATCTTGCTAATATGTGCGTACCGCCACCTCCAGCAGCCACGCTTTTTATACAATGACCAATCTCTCTCATATGTTCATCTAATTGTGCCACGCCTCCAAACGGTGGGGCAGCAAGTGTTGAATCAGCATAGCCAGCTTCATCAGAAACCTTGACCCAATTACCTCGAGTTGCTGCCGTATTGTCCTTCATGGCCACATCACATATGCCAGATATTACAATCCAAGCCAAAGCATCATCCGCAATACCGCTTTCCAATACAACACCCATAGCTTCAGTGTCGTCAACTCCTGTAATGATAAACCCATCATCTGTGCCTGTATCCGCTTTAACAAGTTGGCCCTGAACGGTAACAACTCCAGTTCTATTATAAAGTTTTATAGCAATTCCACCAAGAGCCGTATGCTTGATTTTTTCTGGCTGAAACAGATCATCAATTTCCTGCTGAGTATAATAATGAAAATCTTTAAGCATTTTATTTCCTATATTTGATACGGATACACTCCAAAATTCACAATCTCTAAATCATCTATGTCGCAAGTCACTGCGTCTGAGTAACCACAAACAAAAAGACGATTAATATATTCACACTTAGCGTTATCATGCAATGTTTGCAATATCTCAAACGTACCATCGACAAATACTGCAATAGTTTGAGAAGCTGAATTCCAATGAACCTCTACTTCATACCACGTATTATTAGCAATGGCCTTAATATTCGCAAAACTCGATGTGCCCCAACCGAGACGCATTTGAGATCCGTCGCCTAAAGAAATTAAAAATTTCCAAACACCATCCTTCCGAAATTCAAAACAATCAAAAAGTTTAGTAACATCAGAAGTCCTGGCTTTCCACTTAAAAATACCAGATGAAATTTTACTATTAGCATTAATATCTAATCTTGCTGTCCCAAGATTGGCAGCAAAGGGAGTCCCTGTTGTTACTCGTAACATCTTATCAGCACCGGCCTTTACAACAACTTCCGCTATTCCTGTTCCAGCCTCAGTGCCTACCCAGGGATCACACCTCCTGTAGGCTCCCTGGCCGTTGATATCTGCAGTATTTAATCCGTCGAAGATCTCTGCGATCACCAGCTCATGAGGTTCGTTAATCCACGCGGATGCGTCATTGTCCCAAACCAGGACGTCACTGTCGGCCGGAGAAGGAGCGATCACGTCGCTGATATCACCAAGAGAAGCGCCAAGCCCCAGGTCTCCCCCAGCAGTCCCAATCCAAACTTTACTGGTATCGGTACAAAAGAAAATCCGGCCGACCTCTATCCCACCATAGGCAATCCTTTCTGCGTTTGTGCACCTTACGACTCTTATCATTCCCATTTTATTCTCCTGTTTTTAATCATCACGATGGACCTGGATCTAATGTGACCGAAAAGAAATCAAACCTAGAATCAATAGCATTGTTTGACCAATTTTTTGCAAATAATCCAACTGCCCTGTGTGGCTCATTCACCACTGACCCAAGTGGAAGCCAAGTTGTACCATCCGTTGAATAATGAAAATATGTTGTATTGCCATTCCCTTCAGCCACAGTTCTTATTCTCAACCAAACCGGAAGACTCAGCCCAGGTGGACTGTTGGCAATTCCTCCCACCCCTAATTTAGTAGAACCAATTCCTTTTGTAACCGCAGTGAAACCAATGGTGTATCCAGAATTTCCACCAAGCAAAGGATTATTTGAAATGAATATTCCTGCTTGAGTGTCGGCATTATTTGTCATATATGTCAGTTTTGTAATCACTTCTTGAGGAGAGGTCATACACCCAAGATAAGCCCTTGGAGACTGCTCTAATCCCACGTTCCACCAATTCCCTGCCGTTGCCGCAGGAATAGAGATCTGACAGTATGTGCCTGCCGGCTCAGTTATTGTCCCAACAGGAGTAAGGTCCTTCCACGACCAATACCTAGAAGCATCATTAAAATTATCTAAAAACTCTATATTGGCCTCCGGGATGGCTGCCCCGACCTCTGTGTCTCCGCTGTTTGTTCCGATCCAGGTCTTTTCCGTATCGGTACAATGTGCAAACCGGCCGACTTCCAGCCCACCATAGGCGATCCTCTCCGCATCTGTGCATCTGACTACCCTGATCATGGCCATGTTACAGGGCATCCTCCAGGATCAGGCCGCCGCCGGCCAAGGTGTCCTCGATCCGGATGAGGGCAATTAGGGCTCCCCACATATTTGTGACGGTGTAATCTATGGAATCCTCAAAGTCTAATTCAAAGACCATGTTTTTCCAGCACTCGTTTATCTCGTCATATACGAGAAAATCATGCCTGACTAAATCAGTGAAACAAGTCGGGAGACCACCGGAAAAGGCTGCGAAAAGCGCATCGACCTGGGGCTTTGTGTAGTAGTTCGTGAGATCGACTGGATCCGTTTCTTCCTCCGCGTCTCTGTTTATGTGGATACTACGGACTACGCCCGGCCTAAGGACTTTATCCCGGAGATCCTTTTCCTCGTCAGGTTCCCGGAGGAATTCCTGATATTTGTCGTCGTCTTCTTTTCTGCCCATTAGTCTGCCGCGACAGCATAGTTCCATTTCAGGTTTTTATTGAAGAAAAGATCATATCCAATTACCTTGCATTCACCTCCGGTTTTTTCATTGTTTATAAACTTGAAACTCACGTATGTTCCGGGTATCCCGAGGTTTTGTCTTCTCAGAATATCATTCCTGAGCTCGACATTGTCAGATGGAGTGACTCCAGCGAAAGAGACCGTTGCGATTTTTGTCTTTTGCTGGTCCGAATAGATCTCCAGCGTCAATGTCTTATCTGCCGGGAGCTGGTATTTAAGGAAAATCCTCCGGAGATTATTGGCCAACTCTCTCTCAGATGTCACATTAAAATGTCCTGTCTGGAAGTGAGAGTTTATGGCTGCCCCAGCATCATCGAATCCGCGTCCCTGTATGTAGACGTTTCCGTCTTCCGTCCCGGTCAAAAACATAAGACCCTCGATTCTCGTCGTTGCGCTCATGAGGAATGTAAGTTTTTCCGGAAATGTGTAGATAGTAAACCATCTTTTTATGTAATTGTAGACAAGCAGCGTATCCGGCTCTGTGTTGGATCCGGTACAGATTGCCAGCCAGTACTCACCATCATCAAAGTTATGGCCACCGACATTTTTATCCATAGCCTCAGGGTTTAATGTGGCCAGCGTCCTCTTAGCAAGAGTAGATATAGGACGGAAGCATGAGTTTCCGTTGAAGACTTCAATTCCAAATGGTGACTTCCAAATTAAAAATTTATCACACACGACAACAGACCAGGATGAGTCGGTCCCGATATTCTGAGGGAGCTGCTCGAGCTCATAAAGCGAGGCCCCTACCTTTGAAAGCCTAAAAGCCGAATCGGTCTTGAGTGTTATCAGCTTGTCACCGAAGGCCTTTATCTGTTTTATCCGGTCACTCTCCCTGGCTTTGACCTGGATAAAGTTTGCGTCAGCCATTTCTTCTGAGGTCCCGGTGTTTGTGAAAAAGAGGAAATTCTCATATCCGGGAACGCCGGCGATCCAGAGACGATTATCCCAGACTTCCATAAACGGACCATTTGGAGGGACTCCCCGATCATAACTAATTTCAGCTCCTCCAAGGACTACATCATCACTCGTCCTGTCCGTTAAAGTCGTCGTTACGTTATCAGAGATGTCGGCAAACCAATAAAATCTCTCTCCACCTGCAGTCACCCGATAAATCCTCCGGGCATTACACTTAGGATCCGGAGAGATTGGTATGTCCGTAAGCAGAATCATCTCTGCGTCCGGATAGATAAGTGCAGATTCTGGAGATGGGTTGCTTTCGACAGGATAGTTCCCGGATCTTTGAAAAGTTACAACATACTTGAATCCACCTACCGAGCTGTTCCCGGTCAGTGCCCATTCCTGTGCGGCCGTGTAGTCAAGTTCCGGAAGAACGGCTTCTTTAAGGTCTATGGATCCAAATCCAAGATAGGGAAGCACTCCGTTTGAAGCGTTGGATCCGGTGAAGCAAAGAAGATTTAAAATATTGCCACCACCGGCACCGTCAGATGCGATTTTAAAGACATTCCCGGACTCTAAAGTCACCGTATATACAGAAGCGCCGACAGCCTCCATCTGTGCCTTTATCTCAGCACAAATCGTCGCTGTAGAATACGTGGCATTTGTAAGCGTGGCTGTAAGCTCAGCACCGTCAGTCTCTTCGAAGTCGAGCTTATTATTTGTGGCATCTATAACGATATTCCCACTTAAAGCCAGCGTGGGCGCCGAGACTGGAGGGTAAAGACCGAGGCTGTACACCGTACCCCCTTCGATTGTCACCGTTTCATCGAGTGCCACCGTCAACCGGCCGTCCTCTACGGATCCTGCAGCAATAGGACGATTGATCGGAGTTCCTGAAGTATAGACTTCTGTATATACATTCGTTGAGATCTCTCTTTTATGGACCTCTTTGTATTTACCACCATAAAGCTCTCCAAGGAACTCAACTAAACCTCCATGGCCATAGGTTCCAGAGCCAGGGTTTGTTGCGATGTTCATCTCCTGATCAAACGTCTTCCCTATGCTATTCCAAGACCAAATGGCATAAGTATATCCAGCGCCGTAGTTGTAGATAGTGGAGACGAAAATCTTCCCTCCATAATTAATCTCACCCTGGACCATTCCAAGGGCCATGGATCCATTTTCTTCTGTCCATGTGACTAAATCCGAAGAAGAATAGATCTTGTTGTCGTTTCCCAGTGGGGAATAATCACCTACATAGGTTATTTTCTGGGTTATGATCCAGGCTTTTCCGTCATGATTAAAAAAAGAACAAGCTGCATAATCTATGCCGGACCATTCATAAATCATATTAAATCTATCATAGAGAGACGAGTTGAATTCCCATATTTGCCATTTCCATTTTCCAGCTCCATCTTCTATTGTTACGTAAAAATAGAGGTTATTATTCCAAGTGAAAAACCTGCTTATTCTATGCCTAATAGAAGAGGCGTAATACTCTATACTACCAGAGGCCAGCTCTGCAGCTCCATCATAGTTTCCGATCTGGCTATACGCATTTCCATCATAATAATAAACGGTAAAACCTGCGGTTCTTGAGATCATAATCCAAAGTTTATTATCCCAATTATGAAAAGCTACTGTCATCTGATCATTACGCGGAGACGGAAGTTCGTGATTGAAGGATCCATCATATCTACTCACCAACGCTTCTCCAGTGTCACCATAGAGAGCATAGAAAACCTCGTCGGCATAAACCTTGGAATCAAAGGCCTGGAATGAAACGGGTGCGTTTGGGGGAGTATCTGTGGCCAAGGTTGCCCAGGTGTCTCCATCGGTTGTTTTTAAGATCCGGTTGGTAGCGACACCGCTGTTATCAATAACACAAAGCATATCCTGGTAAACGAAAGGTGCCCTATAACCAAAATCATAATTCCCATCCGTATCCTCATATTTTCGTGTCCAGGTGAAGACATCCTTGCGAGTGACGATAGATCCTCGAGTGACAATAACAATTGTTTCATCATCGTCAGGAGTTGTTAATTTGAAGATCCCCCTGATAGGCTCATTGAAGGATGCGAATCCGGCGTTGATTAATTCGTACCCGGGTCTTTTTATTTTGGATTTGCCGTCCACGTCCGGCTTCCAATTATTGACAGAAATTACATCCGGAGCAGGGATCTCCGACGGTGGATCCCTCTCATTCAAACTACCTCCAAGATTCCAGACAGGTAGTTTGTTTTTCTCAAAGGCCATTGAGACTTTCTCCTATCCTATGCTTGCTGAATAGCCCTAACTCCTGGCCTTTTCCCTGGTGTCGGTCCCTGAGGATTGCTTAAGCTCAAAGAGACACTCTGCAGCTCTTCGGTGTACATTTCCTTTACTGTGGCCGACCCCTTGTCTCCGTCTCTAAGAAACCACTGTTTAAGCGTGTAGTAAACGAGGAGATCATGCGCTGCCCATGGTAAACCAGGGGAGTCTGTGTCTTGGACGAGAGGTGTGGTCTTCCGGAAGTAATAGCCAAGGAGCTGGCTGGCTCCATTTGCATTCGGCGTTGGAACAAAGTAGATCTCGTCATTGTCCTTATATCCCCAGAACTTCACCGCTGAGGGAGCTGCTGTGGATCCTATGGTCTCATGAAGGAAATTGTCTGTAGGATTGAGATAGATAAGGGGGACCGGTTTACTGCCAGCCTGCTGCTGCAGGATGGATTCGAACATGAGAAAGTTCCCGACATCGATCGCATAGTTGCCGGCATAATTAAGAAATCCGGTCAGATCTGTGGCTGCGAATCCGATCGTGGCCCAAATTCCATTGGCAATATTAGGTCCTGTGGCAGCATTCAGATTCAGCGTGCCGGGAGTGGATGAGATCCGGAATATCTTTCCACTATAAGTAATTGTATAAGTGAGGCCGCCGGCAGCATCCATCTTCGATTTGATATTGGCACAGAGAGTCGTTGGAGTATAGGTGGCCGGGTCGATCGTTGCCAAAAGCGCTCCACCACCCTCGTCGAAATCGAGCTTCTGGTTGGCCGTATTAATAACTATATTCCCATCGATCCCAAGATCCGAGGAGATATTGTATTCGCGCTGGGTTATAACCAGGCTGATATCCACCTCTTTCCGGAAATACCACGGACAAGTGTCGATAAGCGCCATCATGAGCCTTTTCTGGCCTCGGTTTATTATCGATTTAAGCTGAGTATCCGTCATGAGTCCCAGAGGAGCTTCCTGCAGCTCGTCGGACAGGACCCTGATTTCGTCTATTATTTCTAATAAGTTCATTTCATCCTCCCGGAGCATGAGGGGGGACCATGGCTGGTTCCCCCAGAGCTCCTAAGCCGGTTTTTCGGCTTTTATTTCAGGTCTTTTCCAATTACGGTGAGAGCTGCAGCATGAAGAAATTGTCAGTTCCTATCACCGCCGTATTTGGGATCAAGAAGCCGGCTCGCTGAGGAATGATGTCGCTGTTGAAATTGACCTCGCTTCCAGGAAGGAATCCATAAAGATTCGCCTTGAAGTAAAGCTCCCGATCATAATCTTTGCTTCCAGGATGATATCCACAGTGCGCGAAGCAAGGACCCCAAGTCTGGCCCCAAAAATACTTGCCGGCCGTAACTTGAATCAGCGGCATGGCTATCATTGATGCCTTGGGTAGATCCTCAGTTCTGCAATTCGAGTAGATATTGGCCCATACCGTAGTCCACGTAGTCGCTGTAACGACCCTGATTAAAGGATCCCAGAGAGTGAGCTTGACGGAAGTCCCCGAGCTCGCTTCGCTGAATCTGATCCTGTGGAGCATGCCTATTCCAGTGCCTGCTGGATCGTAATACATGATCCACAGATAACCGCCTGAATACCAATTTTCATCTCGAGCTGCAACATCAAGGATTACGACTTCATAAGTCCCTATCTCGAATTGAGTAGCTTCAGTATTAACCTCAATCTGACTCACTCCACAGAGCGCTGGGATCAGTTCCCTCATGTTAGTTCCGGCTTTGCAGTACCGGAAAACTCTGTCATCGACAACTCTCCTGGTACCGATCTCAAAATTCTTCGCGACACTTTCCGCATAAATGCTCTGAGCGCTTCCTCCCGGAAGAAGACCCAAGCCAGAATAAATCTCATTGAACACTCCCTTTGCATTTGAAACTACCGTCCCGAGTCCCGAAAAAACAGACCCGAAAGACTGACCGTTTGTGTTGACGGCTCCTAAGATTGTCAAGGTCATGTCGGCAGAGACGGCAAA